>WBZL01001299.1_pt1 | contig 26612 bp, 27 predicted proteins | sample 5204291 | NCBI WGS metagenome assembly WBZL01 (sample SAMN12344345, study PRJNA552823) | activated sludge metagenome | biome: Activated sludge suspended growth; feature: Nitrification reactor; material: Wastewater; isolation source: activated sludge from nitrification reactor of wastewater...
CGGCACCGCGAGGCCCTGGAAGCTTTCGGCCAGGCACGAGCACTGTTCGAGGCAGTCGGGCGGGTGCGGGAGGCGCTGAGCTGCTCAGTCGACGAGGCGTTCGCCCTGCAAATGCTCGGCGAGCATGGCGAGGCAGAACGGATCAACCGTCAGCTGGTGTGGACCTACGCAGAGTTGGAGCCAGACAGTGTGGATGCGCAGTTCAGCGCCGTGCGGCTACTGGACAACGTGATCGCACAGGGTCACTTCCACCGATGCTGCGACACGGCCGAGGCTCTGAGGTCGTTGTGGTCGGAGGAGTCCACTGCAGTGACCCCCAGTTACCGGGAGTTTCTTGGGCGATGGACGTGGGTGATGTACAAGACCGGGCGAATCGAATACGCGGTGGCGATGGCCACGCACGTGATCAAGCGCCTTCCAGACGGCTTCGAAGGCTCGGTGGTCGCGGACTGCTTCGAGGTGCGGGGACGGTACCGACTGGCACGCCAGATCCCAGGCGCCTTGGAGGACTTGGCACTGGCAAGCAAGGTCCACCTGGCACTTGGACAGGCTGAACGGGCCGGGGCTCTTGCGCCCTTGCTGGTTGAGGCACTCGGCGGCAGGGCTGCCACCGGCGGTGCGCACGACGCGATCTCGGCCGCTTAGCCCCAGGCCACAGTTCCAGATCCAGAAGGCGACACGAAGGACAAGAGCCATGAGCGACTACAGCCGTAACCAACCCCCGGCCGGGTACATCTGGCCCGAGGGCTTCTATCCCATCTACCAGGAGCATGGCCTCAACCTGCTTGCCGCTGAGAAGTACGTCGAGTCTCAGAAGCGGCGTGCCCGGTGGGAGGCGTGGAACCGCGAGCACCCTTGGAACTGGCGCACGGAATGGCGGACGAACCTGCTCGGCATCGCGATTCTGCTCGGGGTGTCGGTCATCGCGACGCTGGTCGGACTCGTGGTCTGAGGCCTTCGTGGATACATACGCCGAGTGGTCGGTGGGGTCATCCCCAGGGGACGTCAGATCCTTCTAGTGAACTCGTCTCTGAAGGGCCCCAGGAACTTCCGCTCGGGTGACCAGTCGGTAATGGCGAACTCCACGTGCTGGAAGCAACTGTCGAACGTGCCTGTGAGTGCGGATCGGAAACTGGCAGCCGTGGCGCGGGCATCGTTGCCGAAGGCGCCGCACCCCCACGCGCCTAGGACGAGCGTCTCGTAGTCGTAGGCCGCTGCGATCTGTAAGAGCCTCTCGATGCGTTGCGCCATCAGTTGCGAGGAGCGTGGTTGTCCCACACGGTGGGCCACGGGCGCGGCGGCGGTGATGAAGTCGCAGGGCCAGTATTCGTCCAGGGCTTTGCCACCATCGGTTCGGTGAACAGGGACTCGCGGCGAGAGGATCATCCAGTCACTGGACTCGTAGTCGGATCGAGCTCGGTGCGTGGAGTACATCGCATCCCGGTCGAGGGTGGCGTGAAGGGCGCTGGAGCGGCATAGCACCTCCTCTTGGGCGCGTGCTCCGGAGAGGAATCCACCGCCGGGTGAGATTCCGTTGGCCATGTTCAGGACGAGCGGCCTCACGCCTTCGTCCACCAGGCGCTTGGCTGCCCTAAGCGTCGTGGTGTTGGCAACTGTCAGCGATGTCGTGGGCCAGTGGCCGGCACTTGCCTCGGGAAGTTCCATGTCAGGAGGGATGGTCGCCCTGGCATCGACGGCTGCCGCGACGGCCGCCGACCAGTCGACCTCGGTGCCGTCCTTGCGACGGTAGCTCCCTTCGCGGATGGCCTTGAGGGTGTCGTGGCCCAGGTGGGCGGCTGTGTTCCTGTCAATGAACAGAGCCTGATGATTGGACAGTGCGGCCTCGTCGTTATCGAGCACTGTGATGGGTTCAAGAGGCACGTTTGGGGCTCCTTGTCGGCCGTTTCTGCATCCGTAGTTTGTCGTACCCCCCGGGCATCATGGATGTGTAAGGGGGATTGTGGGATGGGGTTTCCAAACGGTAGGTGTTCCGGGTGGCAAGCATGATGCTGCCGCCGAGTCCCATGGATGTGTACCAGCCAGGCCTGTTCCGGATCGCAGGTTTCGGGGGCGCCGCGCTCTTCTTACGCAGTGGCGTGGCAAACGCTGGCGGATCACTCCTGGTGATGGACGTAGGGCTCCTGACGCCTGATAGTTACGTCTGGTCCTTGCGCCGGCCGATGGCGCCTGGGCTGAGCGGTGAGTTGGCGCGGTTCTTCTTCGCGTGCGCCAGCGAGATGAATCCTGAGATCACTGTGTCGTCGGTCCAGGATCTGCTGTCCGGTTTGGAGGTTCGTGTGCTGTCGAGCACGGACGGTGAGGTCGAGCTGGAGGTCCAAGTGACTGGCGAAGACGCCGACGGCATCAACTTCCTGACCTCCCGAGTCGCGCTTACCCGAGCTGCTGATGACGTACGTGTTTTGGAGGCGGCGGTCGCCGATGACGTCCGCCCGGTTCCGCCGATGGATTGGTGATGTGATGGGCTACTTCTTCGATACGTTCTACTTCGAACCCGGTTCGCGGATGACGGGCATCTGGCAGGCCGGTGTCGACCTGGACACGGATACCGACCTGGTTGCCACGGCAAGTCTGGCTCGGTTCGGCCAGGATCAACACGACCAACTCGAGGCAGACTTCACTGGTTCGCACCTGCCGTTCCACTTCGGCGGGTTCCACGGGGTGGGCCCGGACGGCCATCCGTGGGCCATGATGCTGCAGGTCGCCCCGTCGTCGGCCGCTGATCTGGTGGGCAGTGATTCGGTTCACTGGCCGATGTCGGACGGGCTGGATCGCGCACTGCACTACAACTGGGAAGCCGAACTTCTGTCGGATCGAGGCTTCCAGCGCTTGGACCTTCTGGACATCTACACCGAGAGGGGCGTCAGCCCCTCGGCGGTCGAGGACTGGACCGTGCCCGAGTTGATGCTGGGTCTGCTGGCCGAATGCTGCTACGTGCCGTTGCGCCAGATCGTGGCCGGACGGATCACCCAGTGCGCCTTCCCCGACGCCGAGCACGACTGCCAGCGCGACGTCTTCAGCGACGTGTTCGCCAGGTGGGGTGCCGGCGAGTTGCGAGGAGAAGAGCCGGAGTTACCGGAGGAAGACGAGCCGGAACCGGAACGGCCGCGGCGTCCAACCAGGAAGCTTGGGCCGGGGAGGCCTCCGGAGTACTGGTGGAAGAAGAAGAAGCTGCGCCACATGAGCACCAAGAAGTTGCGCCGGATCGCGCTCAGCGGCTACTGGGACGAGCAGACGATCAACACCATGAAGCGCAAGAAGCTCATCAAGTTGCTGTCCACGCCGCACTGGAAGAACGAACACGAGAAGGCCAATTCGCGTGTGTATCTGAAGCCGCCACCGAGCCTTCGGCGGTTCGAAGAGGACGAGTGATGACTGTAGGCCAGCCCAACGAGAAGGAGGACGATGTGAAGAAGACGCTCTACATCGACATGGACAACACCCTGGTCGACTTCAAGACCAGGCTCGAGGGAGTCGCCCCGAGCGTGTTGCAGCAGTATGAAGGTCGGGTCGACGAGATCCCCGGATTCTTCGCGGTCATGCAGCCCATGCCAGGTGCGATCAAGGCATTTCACGAGTTGTCGCAGCTGTTCGACACCTACATCCTGTCCACAGCGCCGTGGCACAACCCCAGCGCATGGCAGCACAAAGTCGAGTGGGTGCACCTGCACTTCGGTGAGGACAAGGACCTGGATGACGACGAAGAGAACCCCGCGTACAAGCGGTTGATCCTGTCCCACCACAAGAACCTGAACCGAGGACACTTCCTCGTCGACGATCGACCGCTCAAGAGGGGCGCTGACAAGTTCGAGGGCGAAGTGATCGAGTTTGGGGGAGAGGGCTTCCGGGACTGGCCGGCGGTTACGGAGTACCTTCGGGCGCGTGCATTCAGGGACGCTTTGTAGGTCCTTGGAGACGTGGTCAGCCACCGCGGAATGCGAGTCGTACTAGACGTCCAAGGTTAGGTCGCTGACCCTTGGGCTCACTCACCTGCCCCGAGGTGTTTGTTGGGCTGCCAGGTCTTGGCGCTCTCGTCCGTCTGGCAACCTGTCGCCCCAAGTCCTAGGAAGCCAGTAGGTCAACTTGACGCCGTTTGCCCCAATCGAGAAGTCGGGCAAACAGTCGGGTCGTCCGGAAGTCGTCAATTGAGTACCCAGTACGCAAGGCGAGTTCAATGTTCTCTGCTGAATGGCGGTCTGAACCGTAGCCGTGCGGGCCGGAGGCAATTGCCGCGAGAAACTCCGACAGGTCGTGCCCATGCAGAAGCAGTTCGGCAGGAGTCTGCTGCTGCAGCGCCGTAGCCAAGGCAATGACCCTGGATGGGTCCATGCTTCTTTGTGCCCTCGATAGGTCGCGAAGGTAGCGAGCCTGATCGATTCTGACGTCTCGTGGTTGGACGTATCGCGTCAGCTCGAACGAGTCAAAGTCGATGTTGAGGTTCTCGCGAGCATTGACCGTCCTCAAGGCGCCGGTAACCGATAACTGATGAACGATGTGATCGCGAAGTGAGACTCCCGGTCGGCTCAGGCGTTCAACTTCCTCATGTCGGATGAGTTGATAGACCAGACGGTTCCCGGCCGGACTAACGAATTGCATGGCTTCCAGATCCCGCAGGTCAGTGAAGAACACTTCGCAACCGTAGTCCCCCGATGGGCCCTTCTCGAGGCACTGCTCATCGGCGTCGACGACTGCTATGAGAGTCCGTTTGCCGCTGTTCGCAACCTTCTCGCCGATTGCCAGCACACTGCGTTTTCCGGTTCCGTTGACAACCGAGCAGGGGGGCACTTTGAGGAGCGTCACGAAGGCGCTGGCGTCCTTTGAGCCTTCGACTAGGACAATCACGCTATCGCGCCGAGACTGCATGAGGATCTTGCTCACCACCTCGCCGTCAGTCAGCCCGCGACGTAGAGTTCGCGCTCTAGACATGATCGTGCACCTCGAGGTCGACCAACAGGTCCGAACGCTCGCCAATCACGACAGGACTGTGCGTCGCTAATAGAAACTGTGATTCGCTGCTGGCCGAGATGCTCTCCAGGTCGGGGATTACCTCCTCTTGCCACGACACATGCAAGCTCAGTTCGGGCTCGTCGATGAGGAACAGGCAGGGCCCCTCATCCCGAAAGATCAGGCTGTACAGGAGAACCAACTGGTGCTGTTCTCCGGAGGACAGCGCACGAGGGGGTATCTCCCGCCCCAAATCATCCAGAACGCGATAGCCCCAGCGCCTATCGACGATCAGAGTCTTGCCTTCGAATTTGCCGTTGAGGATCTCTGTGAACGCACCGATTCTTTGGGCGAGACCGGTAAGTGCGTTGAGTTTGTTCGCAGTGTCTTGAAGGTACAGTTGCAGAGTGGACCGAATCTCCGGTGAGGCGTTTGTGACAGGAGCCTGAATCTGAGTCTCGTCCAGGAGTTGAACACTCTTCAGTTGTTCCCGTAGGCGTTCGACCTTCTGGAACTCGTGAGTCAGTTCCTCCTCTGTGGGTGCTTCCTTTCGGCCCAGTTCTTGGACCAATCTCAGGGGAAAGTTGCGATCGATTTCTTGGGATCTTTCAGCATAGGCGGCCTGAGTTGTCTGCATGAGATTGCTCAGGTGTGCTTGCTGTCTCGTCGGGAGTGGCTGATCGACGGTGGGACGTCTCCGGTGTTGCGCAAAGCGTGGCCGAGGCGCGCGCTGTTGACTCGAATCGAGCGACACCCGAAGCCGATCCGTTTGGATCAACTCGACGCTGATCTCAGGGAACCACGGATCTGTGTCCGGAGGGATGCTCCAATCTCCCAGTTCTCTCATGAAGGAGGCGCTCATGGGCCGCCTCTCGAGAGCCAGCGCGAGAGCTTCGAACATCGAGTGTGTCTCTCCCGTGTCCATATCCATCCACTGGCCATCAACTACCTCAAAACCAACGCGCTCGAGGTAATCTCGAGCGGCAGCACGTCGACCTGAGTCCATTCTCGGCACCGAAAAGGAGTGGTCCCCGTGGCTGATTGTCAGCTCATCCCCATCCACACGCGCAGTGACTTCACCCCAAGGGTCTAACCTCAGGCGGACTTCGGTGAACTGCACGGCCTGCAGGGATATGAGGTCGCGCGTCAGGAGGTTGTTGATGAGACGCAACAGGGTGCTCTTGCCCACACCGTTCGGGCCATGGATGAAGGAAACTGGATCTGGAGGGAGTTTCATCGAGATGTCTCGATGGCCAAAGAGTTCCCTAACTTCGATTTCCGTCAACCTGACCACGGCTGTTCCCCTGTTCTTGAGCATGTCTCGCCCCGGTCAACTAGTAGGTGGGCACGCCATGTGGTCACCCAGTTGCCCTGGTGCGAACAACGCCAATGGTATTGCTCTGACTATCTGCAGGCACGTTGTTCCGCCGGACTCCCAGAGCTTCTGAGGGTTGGGGGTGTCGCTCGCAATAGGCACATCGCCCAATGCGGGCGATGTGCCTATTGCGCGCGACGGTCTGTTTGACGGGTTCCCCTCACGTCAACACGCCTCACCACTGGTGGTGGTCACCGATTCCTCTGCCTGCGCCTCATGCGGGTAGAAGTGCGGCAATCAGTTCGAGTGCTTGGAGCGCTCTTGGGCTTCGGAGTGGAATCTGAAACTGGATCTCTCTGGCATCTTCCGACTTGCGTGTTAGAACTGGATCGAGAACTTGGATGAGTCTCTCGACGCCCTCAACACTGAGTCCGACTCGAAGAACGCGGACATCCCGAGTGACTCTGATCTTGTCGGCCTTGGTGCTCCCTCCGCGAGTGCGGTAGATCAACCAATGCGCCCCATCACTCCTGACTTTCATGTCGAGCAACTGCAGCTTGACCTGAGTCGGCAGGCCCTTCTGTGATCTGAGGATGTCAGATGGCGAGGGATTCAAGACGCGTGCCCGTGGTGGCATTCCTGGATCCGAAGGGGAGGCTGCCGTCTGTTCCTTTAGCCACGCGTACATGCCCCGCGCCATCTGGCTGGTGCGGGCGCGCCGGAAGCGGTCGTAGCGCTTCCGTATCCTCTCGGAAGGCGAGCCGCGTCGGATAAAAGAGATGGTCTGCATGTAGTAGTCGAGAACTTCGGGGGAGTCGAGATGATGTGCCCGAAGCAACATCGGATCGACTTCCTCGAGTGGCACTGGCTCGGAGCCGTGGGCGTAGTTCAACTCGCCGGAGATCATGGTGAGATTGCCGAGCGCGTTCACGACGTGGCGAGCGGTGTGCCCTCGAGAATCCAGTCCATAGTGTCTGTAGAGCCAGGAGAAGGGGACGAGGTGCTCCTTGGTGGCGCGGGCTTCGACATCGAGTGGAATCAAGTCTGCCCCTGGCGCCACCGGAACGTAGTCCTCAGAGTTGAGGCTTCGCTGGTACCAATACATCAGGGATACCCACGGGTCATTCATGCTGTCGACTCCAAGTAGCAGGAGTTCGAAGGACTTGGCGTCTCCAAGCATTTCCGTCACGGCAGGGAAGGTATTTGTGGCCTCCAGCAGCCGACTGGCATCGAGTATTTGTCGCTCGATGCGGCCAGGTTTGGCGTGACCGACGATCCGGTTGAGTTGCCCCAGGAGCAGGGCACGGGCCAGCGAAGAATCGTCGATCTCGGGGAACTTCAGAAGCAGGGCAAATAGCAGTCGCAGGGGCTCAGCCGAGGGCAAGAAGCGCAAATCGTCGCAGAGCAGCCTTTCCCTGAGTGTCGTGGCGGTTCGCCGAACGCATTCAAGTGAGTCTTCACGCATCTTCTGCCGCAACTGAGGCTTCTCCACCCACGACAGATCTGGGTTGTCCCGCGCCAGCAGGTCCAGGTCGCCTTTGAGGTCGCGGTGGAATCCGACCGTCTGGCTGTAGGCAGCGATGAACAACGGGAATCCGAAGAACCTCTCACGTTGCCTCTTGAGGACCGCGTCGCGGCCGGGTTCCGGTTCACGTCGGTCTCGGGGGTGCGCTGCCACGAAGCACTGGCGAAGCCATGTTGAAGCCAGTGGGTCGATGGCGACCATCGCCGCATACGCGCGCTCTTCCTTGCGCACGGGAACGCCGCTTGAGTTGATCCTGTTGTACAAGTTGACTATCTCGGGCAGTGAACTGCCACGCCTGACGAGCACGTGGAATCGCCGCCGTCCCGCGTTCCGGATCCGTTGCACGAGTGCGATCCAGGTGGACTCATCGATTGGAAGGCTGGTGGAAGGTACAGGTCCATCTGCGCGCAGGTCGGAAAGCCGGATTAGGTGTCGGGTTCGCAGGCGGTAGTTGCGAGTGGTCGTGGGTCCGGCGTCCTCCGACAGTGGCGGTGGCCACGGAACGAATGCGTCAGTGAATTCGACGCTGTGTTTGGGGAGCTTGCCGAGCGCGGGAAACGCGGCCAGGTTCACAGCCCAGTCGTCATGCCACAGAGTTCGAAGGGCTGTCAGGCGTTGCTGGCCATCCACCACGAGCAGGGTTGGTGGCGGTAGTTCGCCATCACCCCAGTCGCCAGGCCTCTCCCCTTGTGCCGAGGCCCCGCCCCTAGGGCGCCACAGGATGATCGATCCGCACGGGGTGTCGTCGATCAGTGACTCCATCAGCGAGGAAACCGCGGAGTTGTTCCAGACTCGGCCGCGCTGGAAGTCAGGTAACCCGAGACGTGGCAGGTTGTCCATCAGTTCGTCGACGGTGACGAAGCCATCACCGCGCCTTGGGGGAAATGCCACGGGTAGATTCTGTCCACCCCATGGCTGCGGACGCGCGCGATGGAGCCTGTTGATCTGGAGGAACTCGGTAGGTCCACGTTTCCTCACGAGACTTGTGGACCCGCGGGCGGAAGCTCCGCAGCCGGCCATTTGTCGCACCCTTTCCCTAAACTGATCAGCGATGGCGCGATGGACCTGGGGGACCGCATGACGACCTCGAAGATGACGAAGTCAGCTTCCACGGACACCGAACTGACCTTGTCGGGTCTCCGGGGCACCTTGCAGCAGGCCCCCGCGAGTGCCAGGGCGGTCGCGGCGCTCACCCAGAACCCTGGTTGTACCCGTCGACGGGTCATTGATGCATCTGGGATCCCGGCACACACGCTCGCTGAACGGGTGGGCTTCCCCGCGACGCGCGGTCAGTCGCCCTTTGCCATCACATCCGGAAACGCATTCGAAGACCAACTCAAGCGAAGAAGCAACTACGAGGGATTAGTGTCAGCTTTACGTCCCTTCGTCGACCTGCCGACCGACGGCCTGATTGTGTCGGATCTCAATAACGTGGGGCACTACGAGGATAAGCGAGCCTGGAAAGACGCTCGTGTGGCCAAGACGGACAAAGTCCTTTCACAACTTGCCCGTGGCGATGCCGACGCGCCCCACATAGTTGACCATCCGATGCTGATCATGGATCTTTCGGGAACCTCGCTGTACCTCGAACCAGATGCCCTGGCGTTTCGAGTGGGATCGGACCTGGAGCTTGTCGAGATCAAATCTTTTCCCATCATCGACGGGCAGGCAGATCCCTCCAAGGTCTCTGCGACCGCAGGCCAGTCGGCGGTCTACGTCCTTGCCCTTCGAGCGACTCTTGAGCGTTTGGGCTTCGATCCGGAGATCTTGAGGTGGTCGGTCATTCTTGTCGCACCCCGCAACTTTGGACGTCAGCCCACCGCCCATCGCGTGCCGCTTCGGAAGAAGGCAATGTCGATCAGCCGTGTCCTCGACGGTGCCGCATCGTTATCGGACGTCCTGTCGAGTCTTCCTCCAGCTCTCACCCTGGACGTCGGAGTCGGGTCGGAGGCCGATCCGGTAGAGACAGCCCGCAGGCTCGAGATGATCCCGTGCCTGTTTGTCCCTGAGTGCCTCTCGTCTTGTGATCTTGCAAGCTTCTGCCGGGAACAAGCGATCCGGGACGACAGCCCCTCCCGACTAGGGCGTCAGGTGCGTGACATGTTGGGCGGCGTAGAGCGCCTGGGCGATGCGCTCATTCTGGCTGAGGCCGACCCGGCATCCGTGGACGAGGAATACCGAGACGTTGCGGAGAGCCTGCATTTCGCAATGGGTGCCCTCAAGCGGGCTCGCGGGTCGTTGCCCTCCAAGCTCATCCGGTCCAGTAGGTGGCGATGACGTGAGCGTGATCGACCTAATCCTGCAGGCTGAAGCGGCGGCGAATGAGCACGCGGTGCCGCGCACCGCCTACCGGCACCGCCACATCTCGGTCGCTCCGCTCATCGTATGCGCCTACAACCTTTCCGGAGAGGCGGCCGCGCCAATCGCCTTTACATACGGAACGTCGCGTGCGGACATAAAGACGGTGGTGGCAGCAGAACCGAGGAACCGGGAGTCCAGGTTCAAGGCACTCAACGAGTTTTCGGCAGACTTCCATGAACACCTCGCAGCGTACCTTGCGACGGAGAGCCGTCTTGTTGGCCGGCCGAACAGTCAGTTTGAACTGGAGGTGGCTGTCGACGCGCCGCAGGTCGTCTTCCCCAACACCGCGACCCAGCGCTACGTCGCAGATCGCCTGGGTCGATCGCTTCGCTACTTGGGTCTGCGCAACTCGCATGAAGTGCCTGAAGCCACCCTTTGGACTGGCGCCCATCTGTCATGGATGTCTGATTACTCGCATTATCCGGGACAGTCGGTCGTGGTCGCTGCAAGTGAGCTGCTGAGCCGCCACTTCGCGACAGGACAGTCTGCGCTGGAAGACGAGAACCTGGCAGCCCTGCTTGCCTGGATCACCAATCCGTCCGGTGGCGGGTTGAAGCGGATCAGAAAGGCAGAGCGACAATTCCCATTCGGGCCCGTGCCCGACCCCAAGTGGGAGGCCGAGTTAGAACCGCTGGTCAGGGAATACACGTTGGCGTTGCGCAGCGAGAAGAAGAAGGCAATGCGCGCTGCAGAACGCCGAGTCTTGCATCTGGTGGAACCCGTCCTTACCGACGCATGGGAAGGGACACACCAAGCGCTCGAGATATTGCGATCGATCCCGTCAGCGGCGTCAGTGCCAAAGAGGTGGGAGAACGACATCAGGGAGTGGGGAGCGTACTGCCGTCGCGCGTCCCATGGACTCCCGAGGTTCAGCCGCCGCCACAGCCCGCTGTTGGCTGCCCGGCGATTGGAGACCTGGACCAAAGCTCAGGAGAGCCTTGAGGCAGATGAGGCCTTCGATGACCCCCTGGTCATGGCTGCCTTTGATGCCGACGGCCAGTGTCTGTTCGGGCGGGCCATCTTGGTGGATACGAGCAACCGCGAGGTCAAGCCCGGACGGGTGCGCGAATCTTCGGTCCCTTTGGTGACGCTAGCACTAGACACACCTACGCGCCTTCTCCCGGGGACAGTCCTCGTGTGGACCGCAGATAGGCGTGTGGAGGCGGAGGTGCGGTCCGTGCCGCCAGCCGGCTCCTCAGGCGAGGCGGTCCTTGCCATCATGGGTGGGCACAAGAACTGCACAAGGCTCCCACAGGGCGGGGATGAAGCCAGCTTCGTCACGCTGAACCCGTTCCAGGGGCGCTCGCCTGGAGAGCCGGCCCAGGTCCCGTGGACTCACCGAGTGGCAGCGGAGCCCCTTGGCGCTGTCGACGGGACCGCGGAAGTAGACCGATCAGACGGCGACGACGATGGTTCGCCCGACATGACACCGGATCAACTTGCAGGTCTTCCGACCATTGGGAACCCTGGGTTGGACGAGGTTCCTGGGGTGGTCCTATGAGTAAGGGTGCCCCTGATTTCCTCAAGGTGAACCGACGGTTCACCCGCGAGGTTGTCGATGCGATTGGCAAGGCTGCCGATGAGTCAGCAGTGATCGTCGAGGCCCCCCCGGGGGCCGGAAAGTCGACGCTCATCTGCTCAGTGGCGAATGCGTTGGTCACAGACCACTCTGGGTTGAACCTTCCCATCGTGACTCAGACCAACGAGCAGGCCGATGACATCGTCCACGCATTTCACGCGAGGTACCCGAGGGTTCAGGTTGGTCGCTTGACCAACAGTGATGGACCGTCCCATGCCATCGGTAGCCTCATGGGTGGCTCCCCGAATGTCGTCGCCGGTAGTCGCGTCGACGAAGTGCCACTGAAGAACGCGCGCGTAGTTGTCGGGACGGCTCGGAAGTGGCAGTACGAACGGGACCGCCTCGAGAAGATGGGCGGGCATTTCGAGGTAGGCCTGATCGATGAGGCATATCAGATGCGATCGGACCTTCTGCTAGGCATCTCATCGCTCTTCGACCGTCTGCTGTGTGTCGGCGACCCGGGCCAGCTGGATCCGTTCACAGAGGTGGATGACAGCCTGTGGCGGGGATTGCCGTACTCGCCGGTTCGCCCCGCGGTAGCGGTTCTTCGTGCCAACTTCGAGGATCTAGCGCCGATCCAGTTACCCACATCGTGGCGCCTGCCGCCAAGCGCTGCTGACATTGTTTCCAGGGCCTTCTACCCCTTCTCAGGATTCAACGCGGGAACGTCTCAATCGCAGCGGTCGATCACTTTCAACGCCCGCAGAAGGCGAGCGCACTCATTCAACGGCGGCCCCGTTCTGTCCCGCGCCGCTGCCGCAGGCTGGGCATTCGTCGAGTTGCCCGAGAAGTTCACAAACCGCGCCGACGCGCAGATCGCCCAGACACTTGCTGACCTGACAACGCAGGCGCTGGAGCGTGGCGCCACCGTGGTTGATGAGAGGGATACCTCCGGTCGCGCCCTGACCGGCGCACGCGTTGCGGTCATCGCTGCGCACAACGACCAGGTCCAAGCGGTCCGTTACCACCTCAACGCGCTCGGTACCGACCCCGACTCCGTGGTCGTCTCGACTGCGAACAAGATCCAAGGTCGGGAATACGATCTGACCCTCGTGTGGCACCCATTGGCCGGCCGGCGGGACGCGACGTCCTTCCATCTAGAAGCTGGCCGCATGTGTGTGATGCTCTCCCGGCACCGACAAGCGTGTGTCGTGGTGGGTCGCTCGGGGGCTGAGCGGCTCCTGAGCGAGTTCCCCGATAGCGACCCCATCTTTCTCGATGAACCGGAGAAGTTTCCGGATGGCTGGCAAGCCAACTACGAGGTTCTCCAGCACCTGGGACAGTTCCGGGTCTAGTGAGACGTGAGCTTGTCCAGGAAATGGTCTCGCTCTGATTGCAGGACCTGCTCCCATCTCATAGCCGCTGCGAACGTTTCCCTTCTCCCGTTCGCCACGTGGATTGTTCCGAGCGCGTGTATGAGCAGCGATTCGATGTCCTGAACGGAGGTTCTCGAATCGGCCAGCAGGCGAGCGGGCATTCGCCGGAGTTTCCGTAGGCCTCGTTTGTCAACACCCTCCAGGGTGGCACGCCAACCGAACCAAGAGAATCGATTCCACTTACCCTTGTGCGGGCTTCCGTTTGTCCCAAAGTAGTGATGGCTCAGGCGTCTCCCGAGGTTCATGTCGTGGCCTACGGTCTTCCCCACGTAGTAGGGGCCGTAGTCGTTATAGAGGATGTATATGCCTCGCTGATCCCAGAAGTTCGCCATTCTGAATCCTGGGGAGTTCCGTCCTATACGTCCTAGCAGTTCTTTGTAAGGGGCCGAATCCGCTCCTTTCCAGTCCACCTCATCCCTGAGCCAGAACATCCCGTAGGCGCGGATGAATCCCGCTGTCGATGTCCGTTGCCTGTTCAGCGTGTCCTGTAGTTTGCTTCCCTTCCGGGATCCTCTGGGCACCTTGACTCCGCTCACTCAGCTATCGGGTCACTTGGCTGGCTTGGGGCATGACTGGCGCCAATCGCATGCCGCGCAGGTAGCGGGATCTTGTGAGTAGTTGACCCAGGCGGACAGGATTTTCCCCTGGCGCTTCTCCTTCGCCTTCGACTCCTCGATCTTGATGGCCAGTTGATCGAATCTGTCGACTGCATTCGCGATCGCCTCTTCCTTGACCTTGATGACCTTAACGGCCCGCTTGACCCGATAATCCAAGCTGAGAAGTGGCCAGTCTCCTCTGTCAGATCTGGGCGTTGCAAGGGTCGCGGCATCGCTGGAGTCGATCGGTGCTGCTTCCACCCCAGCGGCGATAGCCTGGGCTATGTTCTCCACGTCCTTCCAGGTAGGGGCGAGTTCATTGAGATACACCAATGCGGCAGCCATGACAGGCTCGGCACCAACCTGACGCTGCCGGAGTTCTGCGTAGGTGAGCACCTGCCAGTCGTAGATCTCATCGAAGGAATTCAGGGAGCCTGCTCTTGGCCGCGGCATGCCCTTGTAGTCGATGATCACTTCGAACGGGTCTTCAGAGGCACCAACCTCGTGTTGAAGTGCCGCCAGCAACGGATTTGGTACGGGATTCGCTCGTTGGAGGTCAACGCTGGAGATGACATCCACCACGCCGGTCATTTGGTAGATATCGCCCTGGTTAGCCAACGGCCGGCTAGCGGTTAGGCGTACCTCCGCCTGGCTGATGAACGGGAACAGGAGCGGAGCGAAGTCTTCCACAACCACGTGAGCGCGATGCTGTGCGGTCTCTTCGAGTTTCCGGTTTCTTGCGAACAACCCCCTGGCTCTTAGGCGTTCCTCGACAAGGGCGTTAATCTTCTCGCGTTCCTCCCTGTCGGCGATCCTGCCGGAGTCCTGATATCGCCTGTAGGCTTCCTCCAGGACGCCGTGCATGAACTGCCCAAACCACATCTGTACTGGCCTGCTGGCAGGCAGTGAGCCTACCCGGTGGAAGCGATACTGGAGACCGCAGCGTGCAAACGACAGGACGTCGGCAGTGAGGCTGTAACTGGGTATCAACCGAACCTGACTTCTTGTGTCTAGTTGCATCTTCAGATCTCCAAGTAGGGACTTGGATTAGTCCATTTGCTCATGTAATCGCGACGTGCCCATCCGAGCGCCACGTTCGGGATGGAGCCTGTAGGTCGGGCAGCGTCCAGACCGACCAACAGTAAGACATTGCGGGCACGACTGAAGGCGACGAAATACTGACGGATCAGGTCGTCGAAGGCTCGGTCGATCTGGGAACGTGCGGGCTGTCCGAGCGGGCCGTACTTCCGGAACTCGTCTTCAAGCCTATGCGGACCGTCGCCCTCAGAGGGAAATCGCATTCGGGTCTGCATTGGATGCTTTCGCCCGAATCGCGAGCCAACATCGACTATCGCCAGAGGAAACTCCAGGCCTTTGCTCTGATGGATGGATAGAATCGGAAGACGGTCTCGGGGGAAGTCCTCTATCAATTCCTCATTGAGTTTGCCGACACCGGAAGCGAGGGGCACGAATACGTAGCGGATCAATTCCGCGACGGATCCGTCCCCTAGTTTCCTCCCTGTCCTGGTCGTGCCCGCCCGGTTCAGCAGGACTTGACTGCGGTATGAACCAAGAAGCTCTGCTGTGGTCACCTGTCGAGCGACCAGCTCGACCAGAAGTTGCTTCTCCGCATCGAAGACAAGGTCGTCAAGCAACTGCGCCAGCGAGTACATGAGGTCGAGGACCGGCGTACGGTCGGGCCATCTCAAGTCAGTCTCTCGTTGTTGCCAGGTCCGGACGACCTTGCGCAGTTCTCCGGCGTGACTGAGCCGACGGCGCGCTGCACGCTGCCAATCGGCCATCGCCGTCCTTGCTCCACGGGGCATGCCCTGGCCAGTCACAAGGTTGCCGTTCGGGTCTAGTGACGTGAGCATCAAACCGAGTAGTTCCTGCAGTTCCGGATACTCGGTTGGTGGATAGCCGCGGGGGTTGAACACCAGCATCCTCGGTCGCTTCTCGAACTCGGCGCGGAGGAGACTCGTCAGGCGATCGTCACGGTCTTCCTTGGGCGATGAGGTAAGGAGTACTGCGTCGCCTAGGTCGCCCCCAGGTCCCTTCTGAATCCGTTCTCCGCTGGGAAGGCGATAGCCTCGCCCACGAAAGACCTTGTGCAGGAGGTCGGTTAGATCTCTTGCGAGTATCTCCCTGGTTGGCCTGAACATCGCGAGAATTGGCACGTCCTGGGGTTGCGCTGAGGGCCCCGCGAGCGGTGGCTTGGACGCGCTCCGGGCAGGCTGGTAGTCGGGATCGGTCGTCGCGAACTGATTGACAAAGTCGACGATGGGGCGCGATGAGCGATGATTGCGGGTCAGGAAGAGCGTGGTCGGGCGTGTCCGTAATGGCTTGCGGACACGCCTTGGGAAGTCGACAAACAGCTCTACGGTGGCGCCTCGGAATCTATAAAGGCTCTGGTCGTCGTCTCCAACGACCATGATTGCGCCTGATGCCTGCTTGGCCAATTCGACGTACAGCGCCTCCTGGAGGAGGTTCGTATCTTGGTACTCATCCACGAATACGGCTCGGAGGCCCTTGGTGAACTGAGAGAAATGACCTGCGCGAAGGCGTTCGAGCGTGACGGATTCCAGCGCTGCGTAGTCTGCGAAACTCCGTGCTTCGCAGGCTTCGACGTAGTCCGCGATGGTGTGCCGGAGCATCTTTCTGCCTTCTCGCATGGCCAATGGGCCCGATCTGCTGTACCTAGCTAGATCGATCTGATCGTGCTCGATGCGTTGTCGAATGGCGATCAGTTCGCTCGCCATCTGTCCCGGCACGCGCGGCGAACGCCCAGTGGCATGCCGGAGAATATCGCTCAGGTTCGGGTCGCGATCGCGTCGGTGATTGAAGAGGCCCTTCTGTAGCATTACTGTTTCTGCGACGTAATCATCTATGACCACTGGCGCTGTCTCTCCCGCGGCGTGGTGGCTCGTCAGTAGTTCCTGGCACAGTGAGTCAGTGGTGCCAGTCCACACTTGGTTCAAGTCGGCTGAGTCGAGCCACTCGATGTCGTCTGTGCTGAGTCTCTCTTCAAGAAGTCGGAGTTGCACCGGCAGCCCAACCTCCAGCAGGCGTGAACGCAATTCGGCCGCGGCCTTCTTGGTGAAGGTCGTTGCCAGGACAGCGGTCGGGGGCACTTGATCGACCATGATGATCTTGAGAATTCGTGCCACCAGGGCTGTCGTCTTACCGGTCCCAGGTCCTGCAACCACGTGAAGCGTTTCGGTCGCATCTGAATCCACGATGGCGCGCTTCTCGCTGTCGAGGCTGTAGGCAACCTTCGCGTATGCCGCGTGAAAGGCTTCGATATCCATTCCGGTACCGTTTCTCCCGTACATGGAATATTGGCACGGTGGATGGTCAGTTAGCGCTTTCTGGCCGCTCTCGGCGGAAGGCGTACTCGTTTCTAGAGGTAGCGCTTGCGTACGGTTTCAACGCTCAGCCCCAACGCTTCCGCGATCTGGTCGAGTTGCAGGGTGTCGTCTACATCTCGAACAGTCTCTCGCGTCTGTTGGTCCAACAGTTCTCGCATCTCCCGCAACTGCCGCAATGAGGAGACGGCGTGCTCTCTGTCCATCGCGAAATCCTCTGTCTCGGATCTCCACTCAGACAATGTCACGGAGGAGTGCTGTCAACGTGGAAATGTCGCTCGGAGTATTCTGCCACGAGTTCCATCGCCTGCCTTCGCCGTCACGGAGATCCCAAACGCCGGATGTCCAGGCCGTCCTCGGCGCAAGTTGCGCTAGTCGGGAATGGACACCGGTCGCCGGGAGTTCCGCGACGGGAACGTCCTCAGTCCACGCGTCCATTAGGTGGCCCATGGCCCGCAGTCCCGCACCATGAGTGAGTCGTGACTCCTTCGGCGACAACCCCCAAGCCTCGGGCCAGGTGTCCTGAATCGCTGACCAGAAGTAGTTGAGGTGGAGAACCATGCTGTCCTCGTCGCCTTCGCCTGTCGCGGGATCGCGGTATTGGTAGAGAGCGCCGTCGTACAGCGAGGCTTCAATCATCCTGAGCACGGAGGTGTCCTTGATGTTTCCCTCGCTGGAGGTGGGCATTGAGACGCGCTTGTAAAACGGACTGTTCGGATCTGTATGCATCCGAATCATCAACGTGGCGGGCAATCGCCGCCTTGCGTAGGCAGGCGGCAGGGGGCCGATGGTGTCGGGAAGCATCTCGTGGATGAGTCCTTTCGGCAGCGGTTTGGTGTTGTTCACGAGAATGAACTGTGACCGTTGCTGCTCGTCGGTGGTGGCGATGAACCCCACGGCAGCCACAGGGAAACTGTCTACGCGGGCCTCGCGGATCGCCGCTGTCCGTTGTTGTCCGTCCACAAGCCAACCCGGCTTGTCCTCGCTGTCAAGTGGAATTCGCAATAGCCCGGCGCTAGAGAAAGCCCCACCCGTCTTGGTGGCTGTCCGGAACTGAACTCGATCGTCGAACGCAATCACCACGGCGTTGGGCAGCAGCGCGTCCTCAGACTCGAGATAGCGTCGAATCGCCCGAATGTGGCTTATGACCTCGGGGCGCTGGTATCCCTCTAGGACTTCGCCATCGCGATGCGCCCTCGAGACCGCGGCGAAAGTGGGGATGTCCTTGCCGTCCACCCCGAAAGCGAAAATCTCTTGGCCCGCCTGCTTGATCTTGATGGCAGGCAGTTCCAGCCAGTCGGTCATTCAACGACTCCCTTCTTGGTCGGCCGGCGGCCTGGGATCTTCCCTGACAGGACTGCGATGTTGTGGAATCCCCGGCGTTTGTTCCGTTCGGTCCCTCGAAAGATCGCGATCTCGATGCCGTGGGTCTGGCACAGAGTGCATGTGCAGCGTTTCCACGGTGCATCGCCGAGCATCTTCTCGTAGCCCTGGACGTAGCTCTTCTTGTCTGGTTCAAGGAGAGTTTCGTACTCCAGTAAGGACGCGAGGACATCGTTGGATGTCATTTGTCCCTGGTCGAAGGCTCTGAGTCGGCGGAGGCATTCCCGTTCCACTCTGATCGCCTCGGCCTGGTCAACCTCTCCGGCCAGGATGCGCCGTTTGAGTCTCGCGTTGCCATCGACTTGTGGAACTCGAATCGCTACGTATGCCCCAGTTGCGGTGTGGTAATTCTTCCGGTCGTCCATAAAGGCCTGCCGGAAAGGGGAGGTGCTGTCGAAACTGCTCACCCCACGTTCAGCGAAGTCATCCATCACCTCGGGGCGTGCCACTCCAAGCAGGTGAAGATTCGTGTCTGGCTTGAGAACCAGTGCGACTGCGTCAAGAGTCTCTAGGATCTGGTTCGTCTTAAGGGGCACCATTCCACCCAGGGCGATCCGTCGGTAACCCATGTCCTGCAACGCTGTGACGGAGTCGGCGTAAGACTCTGGGCTCCATCCCTGCGCCGCCCCCACTGGCTCAACGGACGAGTTGCGCCTTTCCGCCTCCTCCTTGAACGAAGCCGCGAGATCAAGCGAGATGCTCCTGCGGCGGGACCAGTCGGGGTCGGCATCGAACAGTGGGGCACCGCTTTCGAAATCCAGGATCAGGTGATCGATGCTGATTCCAGCATCACAACCGCAGGCCTCGTAGAAGTCGAGCACTTCCGTGACAGTCACTGGCGGGACGTCTTCCTTCACGTACGAGAAGGCGCCACAGTCGCCGAGCAACTCCAAACCGTCGGGAAGGCGGAAGAAGGACTTCCCGCCCCGTCGGTACAGCCGATCGCGTTGCGCCTGCGAGTACTTTCCGACCGCGTTCCCGACGCCGTCGATGATTGCCTTGCTGATGAGCATCCCGTCGTAGGGGACAGGCTTCAAGACCTCGTGTGCGTAGCGATCGTCGCGCTGACGCACACGGTGCGCGGGGTACTCGTCGTGTAGGAAGTCATACTCCGGATAGATCATGTCCTGGGCGTCTGGGAAGAAGAACTTCATCGCGCAGTCCGCTCATGCATGTAGACCCGAACGAGGTAGTTGGACAGCAGACTGATGTGCTTCGGCACATTCTGAACGTCATCCCATTCCAGTCGGCACTCGTCCCAGCGCCCTGTCGTCCAGTGGCAGTAGGGCGACACGAGCTCGAGTTGCTTGCGGACCTCGCTTACGGCGTGGGCCGAGGTCAGATCGACCGAACTCATGATTCGGTCCATGAGGCGTCCCATGGACCGTATGCCGGCGCCGTGCATCAGGCGACTCTGAGTTGGCGGCAGCCCCCACGCTTCTGGGAAGACGTCTCGCACGGCGGTCCAGTAGATGATGAGCGTTGCCCGGACGGCATCGGTGTCGGTCGTTCCCTCGGCGATGTTCCTGTACGGAAACAGGCACCCCGACGTCTGGTTCAGAGACTCCTCGATGCTCGTGACCAACACCGTGTCTGAGACCACTGCGCGCTTACGAGCTTCGGTATCTGCGGAGGCCCTCTTGATAAGTCCATGGAATGGCGAGTCCGGGTCGTCGTTGAGCATCTCCACCAGGGCAGCCGGGAGCTGGCGGGCCGACAGTCGAGGTGAGGGCGCTGTGGGCACCTCTGGCAATAGCTCGGTGACTAGACCTATCGGTAGAGGTTGGACCGTGTTGACCCGCAGGAACTGATCGCGTTGGAGTTCAACGCTGTCCGTGACGAATCCGGCAACGGGAACGGCCAACTTCGAATTGTGTGTCTTGGTGAGCGCATGCCAGCGCTGTTGGCCGTCAACGATGAGCGCCGGCCGCGGAAGGCCCTCGCCACGAACGATGGGCAGTTCCAGCGTCCCGATCGTTGCCTGTCCGTCACTCACTGCGGGGCCGCGGCTTGACTTCCAGCGGGTAGAGGTAGGCAGAGCCATGATGAGAGCGTTGGGAAACAAGGGCGCCGGCGAATCTAAGTAGGCGAGTATCTGTTCGACATGCCTACGCTTCTCCCCTCTCTGGTAGCCGATGAGCCGGCCGGCGTCGTCTCGACCAATGCGTGCAACGTCTGCCACGTCGGCCACATCCCGCGCGGCCAGACTGAACAGGTAGAGAGGCGCGGGACCATCCTGTTCGATCCGCAATGCACGACGCTCCAAGGACTGGCCACTCATGCGGCGACCTCCCGCGCGGAGGCGAACAAGCGACCGAACCGCTTCTGCTCGCAGGCGAAGCCCGCATCGCGCAACATGCGGAGTGCGACGGTCGCTGATACCTGGGGATCCTTAAGGCGCAGTTGCCCGATCACGTCGAGCACCTCCCGGTCTGACATCGGCTTGCGCGAGTACTGCTCGTGCACTCTGGCTGATTCTGTCCACTCCTTCCAACGGGCCTGGGCCGAATCGGAATTGAGCGCGGCCCCGTCCCACAGGTCGAGCCATTGCTTTGCCATGCGTGGCAGGAGGCTGCCCACGGTCCCGCCAAGTGCCTTACGCAGGGTTCGATCAGCGGGAATCCGGGTAATGCCGGGGATGTCCTTCCAACCGCCGATCAACAGGACTTCGACCTCGGTATCAGAGGCGAGCAGTCGCAAGTCTTGGTCCATTGCCCTTGCGTATGGCGTCGAAAGGATTGCAAGTACTCGCCCGCGGAGTTGGGCAACCTGGTATCCGCCTGTCGCTTCTTGTAGACCAGCCCACCACACGGTCGAATCGTTGGCTGCGCAGACGGTGTCCAGGTGACCGGGTGCGAAAGTCGCGGCGTAGCTGGGATGGCTTGAGTTCAGATCCTGAAGGCCAAGACCGGCCGACGCGACGAGTGCGCGGGTCTGCGCTTTGCTTTCAGCCGTGCGCACCACATTGCGTTGTTGCACCCACGAATCACCGTTGTAGAGATTTTCTAGGGGGGCCTTCGTGGTGTCAGTTGCGGACATACGCTCGGTCCACAATCCACAGCGTTCCTCGACGGAGACGGCTGGCAGCAAACGCACTGTAAGTTCCGGGGGAGGGGAGATCGACTTCCTGTCCGTGCAAGTGAGTATCAGTGTTAACTGCTTCACTCGCTCACCCCTCAAGATCGATTAACTGCGTCGGCGTGCCTCCAACAGTAAGTGACAGTTTCGACATAACTTGTGAATGACACACAGGTGTGGAAAGAGGTGGAGGATGCCCAAGCCAGCTGTGGTTCTCCTTAGCGGGGGCCTGGATTCGACGACTGTCCTTGCTATTGCGCGCTCGGAGGGATTCCTTCCTTATGCCCTCAGCTTCCGCTACGGACAGCGCCATGTCGTCGAACTGGAAGCTGCCAAACGGGTGGCTCACCTGGAGGGCGTCGGCGGCCATGTGATTGCCGACATCGACCTGCGTGCCTTTGGTGGATCCGCACTGACCGCCGAGATCGACGTTCCGAAACACAAGGATGCAAGCGAACTTGGTGATGGAATCCCCGTTACCTATGTGCCAGCGCGCAACACTGTCTTCCTCTCCTTTGCCTTGGCCTACGCAGAAGTGATCGGCAGCAGCGACATCTTCATCGGCGTGAATGCTCTTGACTACAGCGGTTACCCAGACTGCCGGCCCGAGTACATCGAGGCCTACGAGAAGATGGCGAACCTCGCCACGAAGGCAGGTGTCGAGGGTGGTCGCCTGAAGATTCACACGCCTCTGATCAACATGACCAAAGCAGAAATCATCCAGACCGGTCGACGTCTTGGCGTGGACTACGGTCTGACCTCTTCTTGCTACGACCCTGATGAGCGCGGATTCCCGTGTGGTCACTGTGATTCGTGCCTCCTGCGACTCAAGGGCTTTGCGGAGGCGGGCCTTGAGGACCCGGTCATGTTGAAGGCTGCGGGACTGTGACCTACAAGGTCAAGGAAGCCTTCTACACGCTCCAAGGCGAGGGGACCCATGCGGGTCGCCCCGCAGTCTTCTTGCGCTTTGCCTCCTGCAACCTATGGACTGGATACGAGAAGGATCGTCACCGGGCGATCTGTCAGTTCTGCGACACCGACTTCGTTGGGACAGATGGGCCAGGTGGTGGGAAGTTCGCAACCTCCGCCGAGTTGGCGGATCATGTGGCTGGACTGTGGCCTACCGACACGGGGAAACCCATGGTTGTGTGCACCGGGGGTGAGCCACTCCTGCAACTCGATGAAGAATTGGTGGAGGCGCTGCACGACCAAGGATTCTTCGTGGCAGTGGAGACGAACGGCACCGTTGCGCCGCCAAGCGGCCTGGACTGGATTTGCGTCAGCCCCAAGATCGGCTCCGAGCTCGTGCTGACCAGCGGTGACGAACTCAAGCTGGTCTATCCACAGCTCGGTGGGGAACCGGCGCAGTTCGAAGACCTTGGCTTCTCATCGTTTCGCCTGCAGCCGATGGACGGACCAGAGGTGGATCACAACACGCAAGCGGCAATCGAGTACTGCCTGAAGAACCCGCAATGGCACCTGAGTCTCCAGACCCACAAGCAGATTGGAATCCGTTGATGGAACTGTTCAAAGAGTTCACCTTTGAGGCGGCGCATCGACTGCCTAACCTGCCTCCGGACCACAAGTGCTCACGCCTCCACGGGCACTCCTTCAACGTGAAAGTGCATGTGGAAGGAGAGGTGGATCCTGCTCTGGGGTGGGTCATCGACTTCGGCGACATCAAGAAGGCCATGAAGCCGATCATTGATCGGTTGGATCACTACTACCTGAATGAGATCGACGGCCTGGAGAATCCAACCAGCGAGAACCTGGCGATGTGGATCTGGGACGAGGTGAAGGTCGAATTGCCGCTCGTGAGCGCGGTTGAGGTACGGGAGACGTGCACATCCGGGTGCGTGTACCGAGGGTGGGCCTCCCGCTAGTTCATGGGCCCAATGCTTTCGGTTCGGAACAGTTGGGGTTCATGGTCCCACCGGCGGATCTGTTGCCGTGACGTTCCCATTCCATGGGACAACGTCACCAGATTCTCTGTGATGCACGTCGCGAATTCGGTGGGCAAGATTCCGTAAGAGGCAGTCAACTGGCACTAGGGATTCACTTCATTGATCTCATCACCCGTCCGATTTCGATGTCGGCGAGGCCTGGTAGAGAGGCCAATTGTGGGTCGTCTGGTTCGTGACAGCCCTTCGGGGCCACGAACCGGGGGCAGTCCTCACGAAGTCGAGGGATGAAGGCCTCACGGCCAAATGAAACGGTTGCCCTCCCGACTCATGGCCCTGACCTCGGTGCGGAATTCTTGACGAAGTCGTGCGGATCGAGCCACTTCCTGCATCAACGCGCGTAGTTCGCCGGGCCCGCGACCGAACCGCCCGAGCAGCGAAGGTACCTGGTCGGCATCGATTCGGTTAATCCACTCGGTGTCCCCCCGCGGCCCGACACCGAACCACTCTTCAAACAGCGTGAATCCACCGTCCTCCGTCAAACGAACGTAGCCGTAGCCATCTCCGTCCCAGAGGTCGATGATCTGTCCCTCGTGGCCCATCGGTACCTCCACTGGCTGCTGGTGAGGGTGGTTATCACAATGCCCAACCCGATGGTCCATGCTCCCATCTGAGAATCGGCAACGAGTAGTTTCGCGGCGGTAGAATTTGGAGGCGGTTTCGCTGTGCGTCCTGGATGTGGGTGATGCGACGTGGGTCCTTGGTCTCAAACGGAGGCGGAGGGGCGGCTCTTTGGTGACACGTCACCGTGGATCAGTCAACTTCCACGTCTGTGGCGGATGGTGGCCTGGCCGGACGGGCCGATCAGGCGTCCCCGGGTGCCATGGCCTGGTAGTTCCGACGTGACGGTTTTCGATGAAAACTCCGTCGCTCGCCGGATCGAGTACTGGTGCCCGTTGATGCACCTCGTCTGGTGGTACTTGGGCTGGTCAGACCCGGCGCAGGGAGCCATGCGTTGGGTCGAGGAAGGAATGCCCCGCGGATCCGCTGGAACCAGAGTCTTAGCCAAGTGGTGGGGCATGAATTCCATGGCTCTGGCTGTGTGGCAAGCAGAGACAACATGTGACCTGACTCAGCACGGCGTGCCCCCGGTCGGCGGAGAAAACCGCGCGACTCTTGCGCGTGAGTTGCGAACGCTCCATTCGCCAGACGCACTGGATCGTTGGCGGAGTATCTTCGCCGGCGGCAGCGATGGGCTGCACCTCCGTGCGCATGCGAGTTCTCCGGGTTGGCGCTCCGGTGACCCAGACGGTCTCATCGGAGATGCATCGATGAATGGGTTCAAGGGCGATGCGGCCCCCACGATGGTCGTCGACACACAGGAGGCGGTCGTCCTGCTAGATCGGTACCCTGGCTGGCACTCGGCGCTCAGCGACATCGTGAGTGGCGACGAAGCCGATGTCGTCATCAGGCAAATCGGCTGGTTAGGCCGATTCCGGCGGTCGCCTTCAACAGGCATTTGGCATGCGGCTGAAGAGGAGGAGCATCTCTTGGGCTGGCCGACGATCGCATGGGACGACTAGCTAGATCTCCTCACCGCTGGCAGCAACCCGGCCGCACAACCCTGCATCAATGTGCACAGATTTGCATTAGCAAGTACGTCCGAGCGCCTCAGCGGGCCTCCACGCGCTGCCTGCTTGAAATCTCGAAGTGCGGAGGTCGGTTCGGGGCACACCATGGGGGCCGTCTGATCGACCCGCTGCGAGGCCACCGTCTCGTGAAGTGACGCCGATAGACAGAGTCTCCTTGCTGAGGGTAGATGGGCCTCGCGTGCGGCGACCTGCATCTCCCGAGCCGGCGGCAGGGTCGAATGCTGGGTCATCGACGGTTTGGTCCGTTCACCGGTCAGACGGTGAACCGTCGGGCACGCCGATATAGCCAAGTGTGATGGGGTCCGGACACGAAAATGACCCCCGGTCCCGGGGTTCGTCCTCGGGCCCGGAGGGTCAAACAGTGGCGGGGGCGGGAGCCGTCGGGCCGCTGGCGCGACCCTCCTCCCAAACCCCGCCCATGCGCATGCGAAACGGAAGAGCCCGGTCCCAAGGGACCGGGCTCTTCCGTTTAGTGGCGGGGGCGGGATTTGAACCCGCGACCTCTGGGTTATGAGCCCAGCGAGCTACCGAACTGCTCCACCCCGCGTCGGTGTTTCAACTATACGTCATGCTCCGCCCCGCTTGAACCCCCACCCAACCCGGCGAGCAACTCCCGCCCCTGCGGCCAGTCACCGAGCCCCGAATCCGCATTGATATGCCCCAACGCGCCGGCCACGACAAAGTCGGCGCCAAGATCGGCCGCGAACTGCCGCGCGTACCCCTCCGACGCGTAGTGGTCATCCAAACTCCCCACCACCAACGCCGGGAACGGCAGTGGCTCACGAGGGAACTCCGCGAACTCCGCGGCAGCCTCGGGAAACGCCTCCGCATCCGGATCCACAGGCGCCACCAACATCGCCCCGGCCACCGGCAACGACGACTCCGCCGCCCACACCGGCACCAGCAAACACGCCAGGCTGTGCGCCACCAGCACCGGCGGCTCGGGAGCAGCCAGAACCGCGGCCTCCAGCGCCGCCACCCAGTCGGCGCGCGTCGGCACATCCCAGTCCGCCGGCGCGAACCGCACGAAAGCCGGATCCTGCTCCCACAGCGTCTGCCAGTGCGTCGGCCCGGAGTTGTAGATGCCGGGCAGGACTATGAAGAACGTCACGTCGGCATTGTGCACCACCGCTCGTACCCTGGAATCAGAAGAGGGGAGCCACCAATGGCTATCAAGCAGGAGCACATCAAGGGTCGCGCGAAGATCGCCGCGGGCGCTGTGACGGGCAACAAGGAACTCGAGAACGAGGGCCGCCTCGACCGCATCGCGGGCGACGCGAAGGTCCAGCTGGACAAGGCGGCCGGCAAGGCCAAGGAACTGCTCGGCACCGGCACCTCGCAGGCGACCAGCTGGGTCGACCAGGCGAAGTCCGGCGTTGAGGGCCTCATCGACAAGATCAAGAGGTAGCCGAACCTAGGATCGAGGCGTGGAACTGACCGCGCCCGGGCCCAGCGGGCTCGACATGCTGCGCGGGGCGCCGTCGATGATCCGCGACCCGCTCGGGTTCCTGGGCCAGCA
>WBZL01000172.1_pt1 | contig 26603 bp, 20 predicted proteins | sample 5204291 | NCBI WGS metagenome assembly WBZL01 (sample SAMN12344345, study PRJNA552823) | activated sludge metagenome | biome: Activated sludge suspended growth; feature: Nitrification reactor; material: Wastewater; isolation source: activated sludge from nitrification reactor of wastewater...
GGTTGGTCGAGCAGGGTATCGATCAGCATTTGCTGGGTTTTGTGGATGGTCGCCGAGAACAGCAGGGTTTGTTCCCTGCCGGGCATGGCCGCCGTGATCCTTTTCACATCCGGTGCAAAACCCATGTCCAGCATGCGGTCGAATTCGTCCAGCACGAGGATGGAGAAGTTCTGCAGGTTGAGCGCCTTGCGGTTCACCAGGTCGAGCAAACGCCCTGGGGTGCCTACCACCAATTGGCTGGGGCGGCGCAGGATCTGCAGGTCGCGATTGATATTGGTGCCGCCGATGAAGGTGGCGCTGTACAGGCCCAATCCGGCTACCAGGCTTTTGAATTCGCCTTCCACCTGGAGCGCCAGCTCGCGGGTCGGCACGACGACCAGGCTCTGGAAGCGTTTGCCCTGAGTCAGCAGGTTATTGATGATCGGGATCAGGAAAGCGCCGGTTTTGCCGGTGCCGGTCTGGGCGATCCCGAGCAGATCCCTGCCTTGAAGCAGGTACTCCAGGGTTTTGTCCTGGATTTCGGTCGGATGCTTGAATCCTTTTTTGCGGATATTGGCCTTCATGCGGTTGTCGAGCGGCATTTGCTCGAAGGTGCGGGTCGGCGCGTAAACGGTTTCTTCCTTTGGGATCGCTTTTTTGATCAGGAGACCCGGGTCAATGCCTGGGGCTTCCTTTTTCTTTTTTCTGCGGTTTCCGTTCGGGGCGGCGTTGTTGCCGGCAGGCCGGCCTGAGTGGCGTTTAAACCCGCCGGGTTTGCTGTTTTTACTCTTTTGCTTAAAAGCGTTCATGTTAAAAGATTGCATTTCATCATCCGGGAGCGGGCACATGCATACGTGCAGCCTCCCTCAGCACGGATTGAACCTGCATTCTTACGACGCATTTCAAGCCATGGCCAATGAGAAAATAATTTAAAATACTCTTTTTGTTCTGTTGGAAGCGGAAATAAAGCTGAGCAAGCTCACGGGTGGGAAAACTTACAAAGGACAAGATTTCAGCTTGCGGCCGAAGCCATCACAACGAAATCGGATAATTCAATTATCTTGTTAATTGCAGCGATGCGGGCCGGTTCATGGCGGTCCGCCGCTAATCCGGTGCAAAGATATGAAATGATTCCGGATAAATTCTCTTTTTGGTGAATTATTTGGAAATACCCCTTTGTGCGGGTGCTATTCAAAATAATCAATGGCTGAAATTCGACAATTGTTGCTTTGCGTTGCCTTCAGTCAGGGCGGCGTGGTACATGGCCACTTTTTCAACAAAGCCGGGCAATCCGGTCAGGTCTTCTTTCCAAATCATTTGATCTGAAAGCAAGGATTCCGGTATTTTGTTTGGCGGAACACCTTGGAGGCGCTTGTAAATATGTTCTGCTTTATCGTCGTTGATCCGGTACCTGACCCCGTTGTACGACCCGTAATAGGCGCCGTCGGCTACTGCTGCCGGTTGAATGAAGCGCAGCCAGGCGGCAAAACCCAGCGAAATGGCTTCCGGCGCCTTGCCGAAATTTTCGTAATAACGGATCAATACGGGCATCACCCGCATCAGCATTTTGGAGCTGTACTGGAGCGTGATGCTCAGCCAATGGTGGTCGAGGAACGGATTGGCGAACCGGTCGACCACTTCGCGCCCGAAAGCCCGCGCCTTTTCCAGGTCCACCGGATGCGGGATGGCCGGCGCGATCTCTTCCAGCATCAAATGCCGGATAAAAGCGTTCATTTCCGGGTCGGCCATGGCTTCCTTGACGGTGTCGAACCCGCAGAGGTGGGCAAAACCGCAACTCAGGGTATGGGTTGCATTGAGCAGGCGCAGCTTGAGTTCGCGGTATACGCTGATATCGGGTTCGATGATCACACCCGGATCAACCTCCCAAAAAGAAAGGACTTTTTTGACCTTTTCGCCGCCTTCAATGGCCCAGAGCCGGTAAACCTCCGAAACCGCCAGCAGGTCGTCTTTGTAGCCGAGCTCCTGTTCCAGTCTGGCAGCGGCTTCCGGACCGGGATGGCCCGGCACGATCCGGTCGACCAGCGAATTGCAGAACGTATTGGCTGTTTCCATCCAGCGGACGAATTCCGGTGACAGCCCATTGAACTGCGCCAGCTCCAGCAGGATATTTTTCAGTTTTGTACCGTTATCCGGGATGAGTTCGGTGGGTACGATCACGAGCCCTTTGTCAGCGGCGCCGGCAAAAGCGTCGTACCGCGCCCTGAAGATGGCCAGCAACTTCGCGGGAAAGGATTGCGGCGGGGCCTGGTCAATGCTTTCCTCCACCAGTTGGATGCCTACTTCGGTCGTATTGGACACTACCGCCTGCAAATCCGGGCTCACGGCGCAAGCCAGGATCTCGTTCCATTGGGTCTTGGCGATCAATACCCGGCTGATGGCCGAACAAACCAGGTTCTCTTCCACGATGTTGCCCTCTTTCACGCCCTTGATGCACAGGGTGTAGAGGTTGTTCTGACGGGTAAAAGCGTCGGCGTCTCCGCCGTCCGTGGATTTTACAACAACGATGCGCCCGTTGAACTTGCCCGCCCGGTTGGCTTGTTCCACAAAAAAATCGGGTAACCCGCGCAGGAGCACCCCGGTGCCGAATTGCAGGATCTTTTCAGGCAATGAGAACATTTCCTCAGACGGCAATTGCAGGGCCGGATTGCCGGCCAGTTCGGGCAAGGTGGATCGGGAAAGGGATTTCATGGTGTGAAGAAAATTAAAATGCAAAAATTAAAAGCCGGCGCTAAAGTAAGGGCATTTTGGGCGATTACAAACTTAGGATTAAATTTAGGCTGTTTTTCAGGGCAGTCAGTGGAATTGACCGATATGCAGGCATCGCAGGAAATTATTTTCTTTGACCTTGAAGCTAATCCAAAAACGGGTGAACTGCTGCGGATCGGTGCATTGCAGGGGCCGGATCAATTCGTGGGTAAGGATGTAGCGGAATTCGCCGGATTTTCGAGGCGCGCCGATATCTTGTGCGGGCACAATATAATCAGTCATGATTTGCCGCTGTTGAAAAACAAAGGTTTCCCCGATGATTTTTTTAACCGGCTGACAATTGACACCCTGTTCTGGTCGGCGCTTCTTTTTCCCCGGAAGCCGTATCACCACCTTGTGAAAGACTACCATCTGGCCGGTACAGAACTGAACAACCCCCTGGCGGATGCGGTCATTGCCAAAGACCTTTTTGCAGATATCCTGACGGCTTTCCATGCTTTGCCGCTCGCCTTGAAAGGCGTTTATATGAAGCTATTGGAGAACCAGCCGGGATTTAACGGCCTGTTTGGGGTGCTGGACCGGAAAGACATTCCGGCTGATTTCGAAGGCAAATCCCTTGAGGCGTTTTACCGGGAAAATTTTTCGGGCGCTTTTTGCGAATTGGCCCACCTTCAGAAAATCATAGAGGAGCACCCTGTTGAACTGGCCTTTGCAACGGCGTTGATACAAACCGAAGACCCGGAATCCGTTTTCCCGCCCTGGATATTCCACCGTTTTCCGAAGGTGCAGGACATTATCCTGGAACTGCGTGCAAAATGCATGGGAGAAGGCGGATGCGCCTATTGCAAATTTATGGCGCCAAGGTCAGGCCTGAAGCGATTTTTCGGGTATGACCATTTTCGCGCCTTTGACCAGGAATCCGGAAAACCCTTGCAGGAGCAGGTTGTCGAGGCTGCGTTGAACGGAAAATCCTTTCTTGCTATCTTCCCGACCGGCGGCGGTAAATCGCTCACTTTCCAGCTGCCCGCGCTGATCAGGGGGGAGGCTTTGCACGCCCTCACGGTTGTCATTTCGCCGTTGCAATCCCTGATGAAAGACCAGGTTGACGTGCTCCGAAACCGGCACGATATCATATCAGCTGTTGCTATCAACGGCATGTTGTCGCCGCTTGAAAGGTCGGAAGCAATAGAGCAGGTCCGGAGCGGCGGGGCTAACCTGTTGTATATTTCTCCGGAATCGTTAAGATCCAGAACGATACTTAAACTGCTGACCGGACGCCAGATTGACCGGTTTGTCATAGATGAGGCGCATTGTTTCTCCGCCTGGGGACAAGATTTCCGGGTAGATTATCTGTATATCGGGCCATTTCTTAAAAAACTGCAGGCGGCGAAACAATTGGAGGCCCCCATACCCGTTTCCTGCTTTACGGCCACAGCCAAGCCTTCCGTAGCGGACGACATTCGGCTGTATTTCAAACAACTGGCCAATCTGGACCTGGAGCTGTTTCAAACCGGGACCAATCGGAATAATCTCACCTATTCAGTGATCAAAACCCAAAGCCCGGAGGAAAAATTCGATCGTTTGACCGAATTGCTCCAATCGGAGGAAGGCCCCAAAATTGTATATGTCGCCCGGGTTAAAACCTCCGAAAAACTCGCTCAACGGCTTAGGGAGCACGGTTTTTCAGCTAGCGCCTACAATGGACAGTTGGATCGGGATGCCAAGGCGGAGATTCAGGATGCTTTCATGCAGGAAAACGGCGGTACGGACATCATTGTGGCAACCACGGCTTTTGGAATGGGGGTGGATAAAGATAATGTCCGAATGGTCATCCATTACAACATTTCCGATTCCCTGGAAAATTACATCCAGGAATCCGGGCGCGCCGGAAGGAGGCCGGACCTCAAAGCATCCTGTTATATCCTGTTTGATGAAAATGATCTCAACGAACATTTCCTTTTGTTGAATTCAACCAAAATCAGCCACAAAGAGATCTATCAGATCTGGCAGGGCATCAAACGGTTTAAGAAAAAGACGTTTACAAAATCAGCGCTGGAGATTGCCCGGCTCGCGGGGTGGGATACGGAAATCTACCAACTTGAAACCCGCGTCAAAGCTGCTATTGCTGCGCTTGAAGATTCGGGCTACCTCATGCGGGAAGAAAATGCAACAAAGATATTCGCTCAAAGCATCCTGGTGAAAAACGCCGAGGAAGCCAATTCGATCATTGATGCGCATGCCGGTCTTTTTTCTGCCCGCGACCATGAAGCTGCAAAAAGAGTTTTCAGTTCGATGATCTCCAGGGCCCGCACCGGTGAAGATGCGCAGGTCGACTGGATGGCCGATTCCCTCGGGCTGGAACGGGATCACGTAACGCACTTGCTCAATCTGTTCCGGCAGATCAAATTGTTGAGCAGCGAAAAAGACCTGACGGCTTACTACTTTACGTTGAAAGGCAAACGGCATTCAAAAGAAATCTTCGATTTGACCACTGTGGCGGAGAAAGCGCTTTTCGAGCTGCTGTTTCCGAATGAAGAGGCCAGATTCCGGAAAATTTTCCTCCGGGAGATCAACGAGACGCTCAATGAATCCGGCATTCACTCAGATATGCTCATCCTGAGAAACCTGCTCAACTACTGGCAAACCCTGAAGTATATCGAAAAAGAGCGGCTGGACAGATCCACCGAACAGTTCAGTATAAAACGAAAAATTCCCCGGGAAAAATTTGCGGCCCAGCTGAGGGACCGGCAGGAAGCGGCCGGATACGCCATGCGCGTTTTTCAGATCCATTACCTCATTGAAGCGGATAAGGATCCTGATTTTCCGGATAAAAGGCTCATGAAGTTTTCGGTCGCACACCTGAAAGAAGCCATTGAGGAGTTTCTGCCGGCCAAATATCCGATCGACTTCTACGAAACCGTGCTGCTTTATCTCCATTATCTCAATGTCATTGAATTGAAAAGCGGTTTGTTGGTCTACTATAATCCGATGAAGATCACCCGGCAGGCAGACGATAGCAGGAAGCAATACACAGTCAACGATTATCAAAAACTCGGGCGCTATTATCAAACCCGGACTGAACAGATCCACATCATTGGGGAGTATGCCAAAAAACAGCTGCAATATCACGAAGAAGCTTCCCGGTTTGTGGAAGACTATTTCACCATGCCTTACGAGGATTTTTTGACGAAATATTTCAACAACCGGAAAAGAAAGATCCAGGAGCCTATTACGGAAGAAAAATTCCAGCAAATTTTCGGCGCTCTCTCAACCGAGCAGCTAACCGTGGTCAAGGACAACCGCAGTGAGAACATCCTGGTCGCAGCAGGGCCCGGCAGCGGTAAAACCCGGGTGTTGGTCCATAAGGTCGCCTCCCTGCTGTTGATGGAAGATGTCAAGCCCGAGCAGTTCCTGATGCTTACCTTCTCCCGGCCGGCAGCACAGGAATTTAAAACCCGGTTGAAGGCCCTCATCGGCAAACTGGCTTACTATGTTGATATCTTCACCTTCCACGGATTCGCATTTCAGCTTGCAGGCAGGGTCGGAACCCTTGAAAGATCCCAGGATATCCTTCAAAAAACAAAGATCGCTATTGAACAGGAAGACATACCCCTGGAGCGATTGCGCAACAAAAGCGTCATTGTAGTGGACGAGTACCAGGACCTGAGCGAGGATGAATACCATTTTCTGATGGCTGTTGCCGGTAAATCCGAAAAGGTGAGGATTATCGTTGTTGGTGATGATGATCAGAATATCTATGCGTTCAGGGGATCCAGCACCCGGTACATGCGCGCTTTTGCCCAGCAGAAAAATGCCGGCACGTACTTCCTTACCGCCAATTACCGGGCCAAGAACAACCTCGTTCTGTTCGCAAATGCCTTCCTGGAACAATCACGGATAAAAGACCGCATAAAACAAGGGATCCAGTTGACGCCCTACCAATCCGAGAACGGCGAAATCGAAGTGGTTACCTATGCTACCGGCAATTTGCAACTGCCGCTCGTGGAATCGGTACGGCAAGGGCACCTGAAGGGTACTTCTGTCGTTTTAACCCAAACCAACGAAGAGGCGCTGCTGGTCGGCAATCTGTTGCAGCAGGCCGGTCTTCGCGTAAGGTTGATCATGGATCGGGAGGAGTTCCCGCTCCGCAATATGCTTGAAATCCGGGTTTTCACCCACCTGATCCAGGAATCCATCCAGGATCAAATCGGTTTGATATCAGAACAAGCCTGGCAGGATGCAAAAAACAAGGTCCATTCTGTTTTTGCCGGGTCAGACAATCTGAATCTGGCAGAAAATGTCATTCGTGATTTTGAACGGACCAACCCCCGAAAATTGAGAAGCGTCTGGCACCAGTTCCTCGGCGAAAGCAGGATACAGGATTTTTATCTCCCGGAGCGCGGCCTTGTGCTGGTTTCGACTATGCATAAGGCTAAGGGAAAGGAGTTTGACAACGTTTTTCTGATGCTCAACAAATTTCCATTTAATGATGAGGAGAAGGAAAGAGCGCTGTATGTGGCCATTACCCGTGCAAAGAACAGGTTGTCCATCCATACCAACCGGCCGTTCCGTCCTGTCAGCGATCTGCCGGGCTTGTATTATCGCGAAGACTCCTCGGACTGGCCTGAACCGGATATGCTGGTCTTGCAATGCAGCCTGAAGGATGTCTGGCTGGATTTTTTCCAAAACCCCGCTGCCGCCGCTGTTGTAAAGAACATACTGCCCGGACAACTTTTGAAACAGGATAAAGAAAAAGCTACCTTGTTTACGGACCTCTCCGGCGAGCGTATCCTGTGGTTATCCAAAACCTTTTCCGCCAGATTCGAAGGATACCTGAATATGGGCTATCAACTGGAAGAAGTAAAGGCGCGGCATATTGTGATCCGGCACGACGAAAAAACAGGAAAGGATTTCAGAGTGGTCCTTCCGGAGTTGAGGTTGAAAAAGGGCTGATACGCCTGATTTGTTCACCCGAATCGAAATCCGGATCAGTCAAAAAATCCCATCATTTGGTTCAGCCGCTTTATTCCAGATCCATCCGCAACACCTCCAGCGGCGGGCGGCGGACCACGCCGCGGCTGGTGAGCAGGCCCGCTACCACGGTCAGCGCGGCAATGGAGAGCATGGCCAGCAACGGCGGCAGAAACCGCGGCCGGAACGGGATCTCCAACTGGAAACGGGCGATGGCCCAGGCTGCACCGATGGACAGCAGCACGCCCGTCAGAGCGCCCAAACCGCCTAAAACTGCGTATTCCAACCCGTTGATCCGGTTGAGTTGCCTTCGTTTGGCCCCCAAAGTGCGCAACAAGGCGCTCTCGCGCATGCGCTGGTAACGGCTCAGCCATACGGCGCTCACCAGGACCGTGATGCCGGTGATGATGCTGAAAAGGGCCATGAACTGGATCACGAAAGAGACCTTGCCCAGGATATCATCGACGGTTTTCAGGATCTGCGTCAGGTCGATGATGGAGACATTAGGAAAAGCCCGAACCATGGCGCGTTGGAACCGGACTGCCTGCGCCAGGGAATCGCTGCGGGTTACGATCACGTGGAATTGCGGCGCGTGCTCCAGGATGCCGATTGGGAATACCACCAGGAAATTGGTCTGCACCCGGTTGAAATCCACTTCGCGGATGCTGGAGACTACGGTTTCGAGCATCCGGCCCTGGACGTCAAACACCAGTTTGGCGCCGGGATGGGCGCCCATGTCCTCGGCCACGTTTTTGGCCAGCGAAACGAACAGGGTATCGCTTTTGGGCTTGTCGCCGTGCCATACACCCTCAATGATCTTTTCGGAATCGATCAGGGTATCGCGGTAGGTCACCCGGTATTCGTGGTTGAACACCCAGCGCCGGATGCGGCTGATGCTGTCCTGTTCGTTCTCGAATTTGGTGGTGCCGTCGATGCTTTCCAGGCGCATGGTCACGATCGGCACCTGCTGGATGAGCGGCATGCCGTTGTCGCGGGTCAGTTGCGCGACGGCTTCTTTTTGCGGGGTCTGGATGTCGAACAGGATGGTATTGGGCCGGTCGCCGGATCCGGTGATGCGCACCTGGTCCAGGAGGAGGTCCCGGGTAAAGAACAGGGTTGACAACAAAGCAGCCCCCAGGCCGATGACCACCATCAGGGTAAAGGTCTGGTTGTGCGGCCGGTTGAGGTTGGCCAGGGCCTGCCGCCAGACGTAGCTCCAGTTGCGCGGGAAAAAACGCTTGACGCTCCAGCGGAGCAGGGAAGCGATCAGCCCAAGAATGCCTAAAGCGAGGGCCAGGCCCAACAGAAAAACAAGGGCTTCCAGTCCGTTGCGGGTTTGAATCCAGGTCAGGGTGAAAACCAGTACCAGGATCAGGCCCAACGCCGCTATGCGCAGCGGATCGCGGCCGCTGTTGGGTTCAAACCCCGCCCGCAGGGCCTGCAACGGGGATATGCGCCGGATGCGCAACAACGGCCACAGCGCAAAAACGACCGACACGAGTATGCCGGTGATCAGCCCCTGCGCGATAGCCGACCAGGAAAGGGCGGTACTCACGCCTTCAATGGGCAGAAAGTCGCCGAAAACGACCGGCAATATGTATTGCAGCAGGCTGCCCAATGCAACGCCCAGTAGCGATCCTATGGCGCCGGCAACCGCCATTTGCAGCAGGAAGATCTGGAAAGCCTGGCTGCCGCTGGCGCCGAGGCATCGCAACAAGGCCACGGAAGCGGTTTTGCTCCTGGTGTAGAGATGTACCGCGCTGGCCACGCCGATGCAACCCAGGATCAGGGCTACGAAGGCGACCAGTTGCAGGAAGCTGTTCATGTTTTCGAATGAGCGGTTGGCGCTCCGCTTCCGGTCGGCAACGGTGTCGCCGTCGATCCGTTCGTCGCTCAGCTGTTTTTCATGGTCATTCAGGAAGGTTTCGGGGTCCTGGCCGGGGCGCAATCTGAAAAAATATTCGTACTCGATCCGGCTGCCGCGCTGGACCAGCCCGGTGGCCGCGAGTTGCCGGATGGGGATGAATACAACCGGCGCAATGCTGGCCGTGATCCCCGCGCGGCCCGGCGCCGATGTCAGTGCGCCGGCAATGGGAAAAACGACCTCGCCGACCTTGATCGAATCGCCGGCGCTGACCCCGAATTGCTGCATCAGGCCTTCTTCCACGAGCACCCCTTTGGACAGGTCGCGCGGTGTTTCAGGCGGGTCGACCCCCAATTCGCCGTACAGCGGATAACGGCCTTCCAACGCCCGGATATAAGCCAGTCTGGTACCTTGCTGTTTGGGGAAATACACCATGGAGACGAAGCTCACCGTTTTGGAGCGTTCGGCGCCGAGGGTATCGATGAGTTGTTGCAGGGTATCCGACGGGAGCTGGTTGGTTTCCAGGGAAAGGTCGGCGCCGAGCAGCTTTTTGGCTTCCCGGTCGATATCGCCGCGCAGGTTTTCCCCGAAGGTGTTGATGGCGGTCAGCGCTGCTATGCCGATGATGATGGCAGAAACGAACAGCAGCAACCGGCCGCGGCTTCGGCGGCTGTCCCGCCAGGCCATTCGGGCTATCCAGGCAAAACCGGGTTGGGTAGAGGGCATTAAAAGGAGGATTTGAAGATTCGAGGATTTGAGCCGGCCTGCGTGCCGATGCCGGAGGCCGTGACCGCCGGGCACATGGATCTGAGCACGCAATCTTTCATTAGGTTTGCGCAAAACCTTTTATCAATGTACCGGACCCTCGCAGGGGATTCCCTTTTTATTTTGAATGCATTTTGCATATCCGAATCCTGCTGACTTGTTTGAAATGGCGATAACCTTCAAAGGAGGGAAACGCGGATAGGCCGCCGGTGGTTTAACCCGGGGGCGGATTATATTTGATTTTTGGCGGCTGTATTTGTTTTTAGTAGGGGCAACCACGAGGGTTGCCCCTACCGGAGGCGGCCCAGGAAGCCGGGATTGGCGTTTTTTACCCGGGTTTCGGTCTTTTCTATACTGCGGGTGCGGCTGGCGGGGCCTTCCGTATGCCGCCGGTTGACCGCTTTGACTGCATACGTGTAAATCTGGCCGGTTTCGGCGCTTTTGTCGAGGAAGGTCCATTTCTTTTCATTGGCTTGCCAGGGGGTAATGTACAGGATATTGGCAGCCGATTCGAAATCGCCGGTGGCCGGGCCTTTAAAACGGTACACCACGTAGTAAAGCGGCGGGTTTCCGCGTTCCTTCTTATTGGGTTTCCAGACGATGTAGGGCCGGCCTTCCTTGTTGCGGACGCGGCGCAGGTCGGGATCCTTGAAGGCATTGATCTCCAGGCGTTCCATTTCGGGCAGCAGCGCGGGGTATTTGTACAACGACCGCAGGGTATCCTTGAGGCCCAGCGGGTTGTTGATCACCGATTTGGCGCTGTAGAAAACGCTTCCGTTCGTATACCAGTTCTTGCGGTTGAGGGCGATCTGCCGCGGGATCTCATTGGGGTCCTGCCAGGCGATTTCGGGGTTATTGTTGACCTTGTAGGCGGCCTGTCCGATGTAGAGCTGGCAGCCTTTTACCCTGGCGCTCCACCAGTCGACCAGGGTAGCGTAATCCGCCGGCGCGTAGCCGATATTCCAATAGATCTGGGGCGCGACATAATCGATCCAGCCGAGGCGGGCCCATTTGAGGACGTCGGCGTGGAGGTCGTCATAAGTGGAAATGCTGGCGCGGGTATCCGAGCCGTTGGGGTCTTTGGATTTATTGCGCCAGACGCCGAACGGGCTGATCCCGAATTTGACGCCGGGTTTGGATTCCTTGATCCGGAGGGACAGGGCTTCGATCAGGGCGTCGACGTTGCTGCGGCGCCAATCATCGATGTTGTTGTATCCGCGGCCGAAGAAGTCATATTCGAGGCTGTCGGGAAAAACGGCGTCCTTGACCGGATACGGATAAAAATAATCGTCGAAATGGATGGCGTCCACGTCGTAATTATCGACGATCTCGCCGACGACGTCCACCAGGTATTTGCGGACTTCAGGGATGCCCGGATTGAAATACATGCGGCCGCCGAAGGTCACCAGCCAGTTGCGGTGGGTATTGAACGGATGGCTGGGCGCCAGGGAGAGGGTATCCAGGTTGACCGTTGCCCGGAAGGGGTTGAGCCAGGCGTGGAATTCCATGCCCCGGGCGTGGGTCTCTTCCACCATAAAGGCCAGGGGGTCAAAATCGGCGGGCGCCTGCCCTTGCCGGCCGGTCAGGTATCTCGACCAGGGAGCCAGCTGGCTGGGGTAAAAGGCGTCGCCTGCGGGGCGCACCTGTACGATCAGGGCGTTGAACCCCAGTTCCTTGAATTGGTCTGCGAGGTTCTTGTATTGTTCTTTGAGGGCAGCCCGTTCCATCGTCGGCTGCTTGGGATAATCGATATTGGCGACGGTAGCGATCCAGGCGCCGCGGAATTCGCGCTTTGGGCTCTGGGGGTTCCAGTTTTGGGGTTTGGGCTGGGCTGTCGCCATTGCGGCGAAGAGGAGGAGAATAAGGGTGAAGTTGAGGTGTTTCATAATGGATTATGGTTGTTGATGGTTGTTTATTGTTGTTTATTGTTGTTGATGGTGGTTTATGGTTGTTGATGATGGATTATGGTTGTTGATGGTGGTTTATGGTTGTTGTTGGTGGTTTATGGTTTGTTTATGGTTGTTGATGGTTGTTGTTTGGGGACCGTTCAGAATTTTGTGTCAACCGGATTTTTAGCATGCGCAACTTGCTAAAAATCAGATCTTTGCGTCTTTGCGTCTTGGCGCGAGAACACTGTTTTGAACAGTCTCGTTGTTTGGCATCGCATAACAACAACAAACAACAATAAACTAAAACAAACAACAATAAACTAAAACAAACAACAATAAACTAAAATGAATCCCGCCTGCGCTCTTCTTTGGTTTTTTGGAAGATATCGGCGTCAAAGAAAGAGCTTGGGGGCAATTCGTCTTCGGTTTCCCAGGAGGGCTTGGGTTTCAGGTCGTCTCGTTCGACGTCCTGTTTGTACCAGAAAGCGACCAGGATGCCTGCCAGGGCGCCGAAGAGGTGGCCTTCCCAGGAAATGCCGGTTTGGCCGGGCAAGATACCCAAAAACAGGGAACCGTAATAGAAAACGACGATAAGGGAAAGCGCGATGGCCTTGATGCTGCGCCGGAATATGCCGCTCCAGAACACGAAAGCTACCATGCCGTAGATCAGGCCGCTGGCGCCGATGTGGAAGCCGCGTTCGCCGGTAAGGCCCAGGAAGGGGATGCTCATATTGGCCAGCAGCCAGACGGCCAGGCCGGTGAGTACATAGATGAAGGCAAAAGCGCGGAATGCTACTTTACGATAGAAGAACAGGATCATGGCGCTCAGGAAGTAGAGCGGCGGGGTATTGGCCAGCAGGTGCCCCCAGTCCTTGTGGATCAGCGGCATGAACAGGACGCCGCGCAGGCCGATGGGTTCGCGCGGCAGCACGCCGTAGATGCGCCAGTTGAGGTGAAATAATTCCTGGACGCCTTGAACGGCCCACAACAATGCGACGAACAATGCGGGCCACCAGAGGCTTTGCCAGAGTTTTCGGCCTTGTTCCTTGATCTCTTCCACGGATAGGTTTTTATGTATAACAACCTAAAGGCGGATATGGATTTGTCAGGACAGTATCCCGATCATTTCCAACAGCATGGGGTTGAGATCCTGGTGGTGTTTGATGGCTTTTTCGAAGGGCGTATGGACGATCTCCTTGTCGATAATGCCGATCATGACGCCGGATTTGCCGTCCAGCAGCGCCCTTACGGCGGCGTGTCCCATCTGGCTGGCGCGAACCCGTTCCATGCAGGTCGGGCGGCCGCCGCGCTGAAGGTGCCCCAGGATGGATACGCGGATCTCGTACCCCTGGAACCGCTTGCCGACCTCTTCGGCCACCTTGTAGGCCCCGCCCAGTTCGTCGCCTTCCGCTACGATCACGATGGAGGAATTTTTCTTTTTGCCCATGCCGTTTTCCAGGATCTTCACCAATTCGTCGATGCTGGTTTTGGTTTCCGGTACCAGCACAGCTTCGGCGCCGCACGCGAGGGCAGTCGGCAGGGCGATGAAACCCGCGTCGCGCCCCATGACTTCGATAAAGAACAGGCGATCGTGGGCGTTGGCCGTGTCCTTGATGTTATCGATGGCGTTCATAGCCGTATTGATGGCCGTATCGTACCCGATGGTAAAGTCAGTGCCGAACAGGTCGTTGTCGATGGTGCCGGGGCACCCGACGATGGCGACATCGGGGTATTCGTTCATGAATATGCGGGCGCCCGTGAAGGTGCCGTCGCCGCCGATGGCGACCAGCGCGTCCAACTCTTTGGCTTTGATCTGTTCGTAGGCCATTTGACGGCCTTCGGGGGTGAAAAAGGCCTTGCAGCGCGCTGAGCGCAGGATGGTCCCGCCTTGCTGGATGATCCCGCTGACGGCGCCGGGGCCCATTTCCATATAGTCGCCGTCGACCAGCCCCTGGAACCCGCGCCGGATACCGACGACTTCGAGGCCGTAATACTTACCGGTGCGGACCACTGCCCGGATGCAGGCGTTCATGCCCGGCGCATCGCCGCCCGATGTAAAAACTCCGATCTTTTTCATGGTTGTTCAAATATGGCGCTAAGATAAAAAAGTTGGTGAGGGCGGACTGTGACGGATGGGGTGGGGGTGGGTGATTTTTGTCAGGTTCATTAAATCAATTGCGACTGGTGTGGCCATTGTTTCATGAAGGTCGTGAGGGCCGGCAATTCCAGTTACCCGCTAAAAGCTGCTCATTGCCATGCATCGCCTTCCATTTACGGTGCAAGCAGGTCAACCGCCGGGGAGAACCGGGTACATTGTGGTCAATTAAATCATTTGTTAAGCAACCATCGCCGTTAAAAACAAGCACGGCGTGGTAAAACTCAAAAAATCAACAATTATGAAAACGGAAAATGCATTCAAAAACCGCCTGCAACGCGGTTTGATCTTAGCGGGCTTTTGCCTGTTTTTTACTGCATTCGCATCCGCTCAGTCCTTGATGGATTACCATCTGCGAATAAAAACAGCCGATGTATACCAGGCAGGTTGCGGTAATTCGATCCGCCTTGAAATATTCGGAGATAATGGGTCGACCGGGACTTTCTGGGTGCAAGGCAGTACAAGTCGCAATGGGACAGATGAATTTTACGTCACCAAGGCGGATGTAGGCAAAATCAGCCGGATCACGGTTGAGGTCAAGAAGATCCTGGCCGACAATTGGAAATGTGAATTCATTCATATCACCAAAGACTCACGGGAATATGTGAAAAATGGCGATGGAGGATATTACGAGTTCAATATGGATAAATGGTTCGGCGGGGAAAAACTGGGTGGACGCATGAGCGATGCTGTCAATCTGTATCCCGACCATATCAGGAATCCCAGAATAGAGGTAACGCCAACCGGAGAGATCATATTGAACCGGGTTGTTTACACCCGGGTGAATTTCGCCAATAACACGGACCCCAATACCCCCCAGGATGTCATGCGCTATAAGGAGAACTGGGGGTTTACGGAATCCGTGTCCATTTCCAAAACCGATGAGACCACCGTCGGCGCATCCTTGACGATCGGGTATGAATCGCCGGAGTCCATTTATGGAAAATTCAGTGCAGAACTGCAGGCTTCTTGGAGCCAGACCATCAGTAAAACAAGGGCTGAGGCGCGGGAGGTTTTGCAGAGCTATGAATATGACTGGACGTACACGGCGCCTCCCGCTTGTTCTGTATTCAAAAAAGCCAAATTTGAAACCACCTTTGACGCCCAGGTTTATCAGGACGGGGAAAATAGCCGGGTAGTAAGGAAACAACATAGCCAGATTGTGCCTATCGGGATCGACGAGATACTGGTCATCCCTTACCGGGTGAACGGCCAGGTTGTACCCGTCATGTGGAGTGTGCTTCTAAGGGATTGGCTGAACTATACCGACCCGCAGGTAAAGGCCGATATTATCCGCAATTATAAAAATGACTGGATCGGCAAAGGGTGGGTAACGAATGATATACGGGAATTCGCCGAGAACGACCTGATCAGGCAGCAACAAACTTCCGCTATCTATATCCTCAAAAACGGCAAACGCCGTCATATCCCCGATCCGACCACTTTTAACGTTTTGGGGCTGGCCTGGGGCAGTGTAAAAGAAGTTTCAGCTGCAGAAATGAACAGTGTTGCGGAAGGCCCGGTTATTCCGTCCAGATTGGACGACAACCTGTACAGAGCCGAAAACACAGCAGCCGTTTTTGCCATTAAGAACCGCCAACGCCGCTATATTCCGGACCCGCCGACCCTCAACAATTTAGGTTATACCTGGGGGAACATAAAAAATATCTCCGCGGAAGACCTGAACCAAATTCCGCAGGGAGCGGATTTCCCCTCAAGACGGGACGGCACCCTGGTCCGGGCAGTGCAGACGGCTCCCGTGTATATCATCTTTAACGGTGTGCGGCGCCATGTTCCCGATCCGACCACTTTCGCCGCCATAGGCCTGAGCTGGGCAAATGTCAGGGATATCCCTGCCGAAGACCTGGAGCCAATCCCGCTGGGCGCACAAATTCCTTCCCGTGTGGACGGCCTTTTTTACAAGGCAACCGGCCCGGAGGTTTATGTCATGCAGGGTGGAATGCGCCGCAGGACCCAGTTCCTGAACCCATTTGGTATCCTGGCGTATCATATTCAGCAGATTTCCGATGAGGACCTCAGGGAGATCCCGTTGGGGAATCCGTTAGTCCGATAAGGTGGCAGCCGGGAGTCGGAAAGCAAGTTACGGATTGCTTTCCGGCTCCCGCATTTTGATCGTGGAAAGGCAGTTGAAGTAGTGAGGTCATTATTGCAAACCTTGCTCAGCAGTTCCAGTGCTTACAACGGCCCGACCAACGCCTTGGCAAATTTGACCACCGAACTTTCATCAAAACAATTGTTGGCGCCGTTGAAGGCATTTCCATTGATCTCAAGATACACGGTATAGGTTTCCTTGATGACGAGCACCCTGGCAAAATCAAGTTGGCCGAATTGAGATTTGAGCACGGCAAAGGCATCATCCCCCAGGTCGTTCAGGACGGTGAAGCCGGTTGTAGACCGGGCGTTTTCTTCTTCGTCATCGTATTCTTCCCGGGCGCCGTTGTTTGTGAAATGATTGTAGACCCGGATTGAAATGCGGTCATCGTAAGGAAAAGTGTCATTCTGATCTGCATTGCAGATATCATTGGGAATGGTATTGAATGTGAAATTGCTCGCGGATAGTCCGCAAAAATCAGCAAACGGAACCTGGGCCCAGTATTCTGCACAGACCAGGTGACTGTCGGGGGCGCTTTGGCTGCCCCCTTTGCAGGAAAGAAATAAAAGCAGGCAGAAAGCGGGTAAAAAGGAGAGGGTTTTCATGGCATCAAGATTTTTTGAGGTGAAGCGCAAACGCAGTCTATACAAAAATAGGCAATTTTTCGTAAAAATCAATTGGCGACGGCCCATGACCTTTCCTGTTCGGTGCCATCCACGGTGTAACCATCAATCCTATCAGAATGGAAGAAATGCCGGTTGCGATCAGGTTTCCGGATAGGCTCTGAATCGACCCTGATAGGTGCTGAATAATTGCGGATATTTTCATCCAGTCTTTCCCATTCCATTTCGGCGAGTAAAGTAGCGGGTATTCAGGATTGAGTCATCTCATTTTTTTGAATATCGCAAACTTTAATAATATTCCTTGTTAAAATCCGAAAATCCTGATAGGCTTTTTTTACTGCTTGAACATGGGCACCGATAGCCCCGTCTCCCGGCTTTAACAGGAAAATTGGCTTGCTTGCTTCCATTGACATCGGAGCAAGACTGTAGTAATGTTTTAGAAGTCCTAAACAATGGCTGTCATCATCTACACGCTCAGCAAATGAATGAGCTCCCAATACGAATTCTGAATAAACTTTCGGAATCCGGTCTGCAAAACGCAAATAGGCTTTTACCGGCCTTTTTTCCTTTGCAGAATATTGCATGACAATATAACCTCTTGGTGAAGCAATACCTAATGGGATATCTTGCAGGTTTTTGGTATATGCCGACTTTCGTTTTTCCCAACCAGAACGCCAATTAACCAGGGTCTTACCCAGGTTTTTTATCCCTTGTAACGAAAATAAATCTGAGGCTACCGGTATAATGACCGAATCAACACTTAAAAGGGCTGTCCGATTAATTGCGCCTAAATTAGGGCCGATATCAACAAGCAAAATATCGGCTCCGATTTTGGCGGCAGCGTCCTCCAGGATGGTTTTAAAAGAGCTGATTACTTTAAAAGCGTAAACATCGCCATCCAGGCATTTGAGCCAGGCATCACTAAATTTATCTTCATATAAGGACAATGCGAGATTCCCAATTATTAAACCGATTTTATCCGCGACCTTCTCAACATGAACTCCTTGATATCCTGCACCTTCCGCAATAGGGGTAATGGCATCCAGAATAGTTAAGCCGGAATTGTCTTCCAGGGTTTCAACCAAGCGATCTGTGTCCAGAAACATGGAAGAGAGGTTGGATTGCGGGTCAAAATCTGCTACCAAAACGGTATAATCCAATTCTGCAAACATATGCGCCAGATTATATACCGTTGTGGTTTTTCCTACCCCTCCCTTATTATTAAAAAAGACTATTTTATGCATGCCATGCCGGGTTTATTTTAACAGAAACAAAAAATTTGGTTTGCAAATCCAGGTTGAACAGCGGCTTAGGGTTTCCATTTTTTTCCAATTGTTTTATGGCATTTTTTACACCGAAATTAAATTTGTTCACATACCCAAGAATTTTCATCGCAGAGGCGATAAGCGGGTTTCTGTAATCGCTTGCATTTGGAAAATTCTCGGGTCGAACGTCGCCATACAAGCCACCGGGATTTACAATTTCGATCCGATCCAAAAATTCATAGCAATAAACCGGGGCATTGGATTCATAGTCCCTGTGCATTACGGCATTCATTATTAACTCCCTTAATGCCCATTCAGGGTAATTAAAAATCGAAACTTGTTGAAAGCCTTCCTTGACTACTGTTTTTTGCTTGACTACATTCGTAATAAAAAAATCACTCAAATTCTTTAAAATCGTTATCAGATCCCCTGAAAACTCTTTTTCAACCTGGACATTTTCGGCATCCATTTCCAAGCTTTCGAATTTTATATACTGAACATATGCACCCCGAAAATAATACCTTGGATTCACTCCAAAGAGCAAAACTCCGGCATTGGTGCAACAATCCCGGACCAGATCGTAGAATCCAAGCCCAGCGAGTTGTTCCTTTATTGAACGGTGGTTCTCTTTTAACGTTTCTTCATCTACAGCAGAAGTCAGATAGGACAACCTGAAAAGATCAATGCTCAAATCATCAGTACTCGTACCATTGCATGATTGTTCGTCAAAAGTTTTAGCAGTTGAAATCCTTTTTTCAGAAAGCGCTCTCTCTTCTTGCTGACTCGCGACCCCCTTTCTGGGACCGATCCGAATATAAACCCGACCGTTATACCTGACCGGGGGGAAATCTGCAGGGTGAACTTCAACTGCGACGACATCGCCCCCTGAAAAATGGAAAACCGGGCTAACAACCAAATAGGGTTGCGGTAAAATATTTCCATTAGACCTGATGTTACCGATTCGCTGAAGTTCATCATCACCTATGGTTAAACCTGCTGCACTGCCATCATCATTTACGCCGAGTAAAAGGTATCCCGGTTTTCTATGATTTGGGAGGTCATTTGAAAAAGCGCAAACGGCGGGGCCGAGTTTATCCTCCCGGAATGAAATAGTCCGTTCAATCCGATCAGATTCCATATCTAGCATTAAAACGCTTAATTCTTGTTCTGTAACCATATATCCTATTCTGTCAGGACAAAGTTAAAATTAAATGCATAATCAATCAAGTTAATCCCTATGTACAGAATTCATGTCACGTTGCCGTTTTTGCTCTGTTTTATGTTAGTATTATAGATTTTGTCTATGATAATATAAAAAACATAGATAAAATAATTCCCAAATTAACCGTTTTTTTGTACAAATAAAATCAAAGATCGTTTATGGATAGCAAGCATCACAATACCTCCAACGGGAATGGGGCGGCCAAGTGCCCGTTCTCCGGCGGCATACTGAAAACGGTGGCCGGCGGCGGCACCTCCAACCGCGACTGGTGGCCCAACCAGTTGAAACTGAACATCCTCCGCCAGAATTCCTCCTTGTCCAACCCGATGGACGAAGGGTTTGACTATGCCGAAGCGTTCAAGTCGCTCGACCTGGCAGCTGTGAAAAAGGACATCTTTGACCTGATGACGGACTCCCAGGACTGGTGGCCGGCCGATTACGGGCATTACGGGCCGTTCTTTATCCGTATGGCCTGGCACAGCGCAGGCACTTATCGCATCTCCGACGGCCGCGGCGGCGCAGGCTCCGGCACCCAGCGTTTTGCACCGCTCAACAGCTGGCCGGATAACGCCAACCTCGATAAGGCGCGCCTGCTGCTCTGGCCCGTCAAACAGAAATACGGCAAAAAGATCTCCTGGGCCGACCTGATGGTACTGGCCGGCAACTGCGCCCTCGAATCCATGGGCTTCAAAACGTTCGGTTTCGCCGGCGGCCGCGAGGATGTCTGGGAACCGGAAGAGGACGTCTATTGGGGCTCCGAGGCCGAGTGGCTGGGCGACAAGCGTTATACCGGCGAGCGCGAACTGGAAAACCCGCTGGCTGCCGTCCAGATGGGCCTGATCTACGTGAATCCGGAAGGCCCTAACGGCAACCCCGATCCGATCGCTGCCGCGCACGACATCCGCGAAACCTTCGGCCGGATGGCGATGAACGATGAAGAAACCGTGGCCCTGATCGCAGGCGGACACACCTTCGGCAAAACGCACGGCGCAGGTGATGTAGCCAAATACGTCGGCCGCGAACCCGCAGGCGCCGGCATTGAAGAACAAAGCCAGGGATGGCGCAATACCTTCGGCACCGGCAACGGCGGCTATACCATCACCAGCGGCCTGGAAGGCGCCTGGACGACCACGCCCACCCAATGGAGCAATAATTTCTTTGAAAACCTGTTCGGCTACGAGTGGGAGTTGTACAAGAGCCCGGCAGGCGCAAACCAATGGCGGCCTAAAAACGGGGCCGGCGAAGGCCTGGTGCCCGATGCGCACGACCCGGCCCGGCGTCACGCACCGTTCATGCTGACCACGGACCTCTCGCTGCGTTTCGACCCGGCCTACGAGAAGATCTCCCGCCGTTTCTACGAAAACCCGGATGAGTTTGCCGATGCGTTCGCCCGCGCCTGGTTCAAACTGACCCACCGCGATATGGGCCCGATCGCCCGTTACCTTGGCCCGGAAGTACCCCAGGAAGAACTGATCTGGCAGGACCCGGTACCGGCCGTTACGCATAAGCTGATCGAGGCGCAGGATATCGCTGATCTGAAGGCCAGAATCCTGGCTTCAGGGTTGTCTGTATCCGAACTGGTATCCACTGCCTGGGCTTCCGCCTCTACCTTCCGCGGTTCCGACAAACGCGGCGGGGCAAACGGCGCCCGGATCCGCCTGGCTCCGCAAAAGGACTGGACGGTGAACAACCCGGCGCAACTGGCGAAGGCGCTGCAAACGCTGGAGGGTATCCAGTCCGCTTTCAATGCCGCACAATCCGGCGGCAAGCAGGTTTCGCTGGCCGACCTGATCGTGCTGGGCGGTTGCGCAGCTGTCGAAAAGGCGGCCAAAGATGCCGGGCACGACGTTTCGGTTCCGTTCAAACCGGGCCGCACGGATGCCTCGCAGGAGCAAACCGACGTGGACTCCTTTGCTGTTCTCGAACCGAAGGCCGACGGATTCCGCAACTACAAGAATAACCATTACTCCGCCTCCGCAGAGGAGATGCTGGTGGATAAGGCCCAGCTCATGACGCTGACCGTACCCGAAATGACAGTGCTGATAGGCGGCATGCGCGTGCTGAATACAAACTACGATAAATCCAGGCACGGCGTATTCACCGACCGGCCGGGCGCCCTCACGAATGACTATTTCGTGAACCTGCTCGATCTGGGCACCAGGTGGACCGCTATTTCCGACGCGCAGGACCTGTTCGAAGGCCGTGACCGGGCAACCGGCGATTTCAAATGGACGGCCACCCGCGTCGACCTGATCTTCGGCTCCAACACGGAACTTCGGGCTGTCGCCGAGGTGTACGGCTGCGAGGACGGCAAAGCGAAGTTCGTCAAGGACTTTGTGGCCGCCTGGGATAAGGTGATGAACCTGGACAGGTTTCGGGTGATGAGAGGGTGAGAGGGTGAGAGGGTGAGGGGGTGAGAGGGTGAGAGGGTGAGAGGGTGTTGCAATTCACGCTCTCGCTCTCTCGCACGGCTCACAGGTTTTCCTTAACCTTATGATATTGTAAGGCCAGGGTGATAAAACGTCAGGAAGTAAGAAAGTTCACTTCAATCCCAACCGGTCGATTTTATTGCCGACGGAAACATCCTTCATTTCGGCTTCCAGCAGATCGAACTCCTCTTTGTATACGGATTTGACAAGGACGCCTTCCTTGAGTACAAAGATCTGATCGCAGGTTTCTTTCAGGGTTGAGAAGATATGTGACGAGATCAGTACGGTTTTCCTCAATTTCTTTAATTCCAGAATGATCCGGGTGATGATGATATTGCTTTGAATGTCTACGCCGTTGAAGGGCTCATCCAGGATAAAATACTGATTTTCCTGCAACAGAATAGCGGTTAAAGCCAGTTTTTTCTTCATTCCGGTGGAATAGGTGGAGGCGTATTGGTTGAGCGGGAGGTCAAAAATATTTCGCTCTTCGATTTTATGATTCGCGATCCCTCTGGCGTTGCAGGACAAACGAAGGTATTCAAGGCCCGTAATTTTCGCAAAAAAGAACGGCTCCGTCAATAAAAGGCCCAGGTGGTTTTTCAGGGGCGTCAGATCCGAAACAATCTCTCCGGTGCAAGGCTCCAATCCGGCAATGCATCTGAAGAGGGTTGTTTTTCCTGCGCCGTTTTCGCCGACAATCCCGTATACCGTGCCGTCCTGAAACGACAGATCTATATTTCTGAGGGCTGGAATGCTGCCGTAATGCTTGTTTAATCCTTGGATGGTGATCATTTCAACAGGAAGGTTAGTTTGTTAACTGCTTTGCGGTAAAAAAACGGGATTAAACCCAGCAGAAGCGGTGGAAAAATGAGGCAGAGTGCGATCATTATTCCCTCGGGAAGGTTCATTTCTGCCGGATAGGCGGCATATTTTGCCAGGATGATGAGCATTAAAAAAGCAAAACCGATCAGCGCAGCGATCAAGGTTAAAACCATATTTTCCGGGTAAACAACTGCCAGGATCAGGCAAACCGGTAAGGCGGGGAACGCCGTAAAGAGCAGGGCCGTTTTCATTTTTCCGAACAGGAACGGACCGGGTTTTGCCGAATGCATCCAGACATAGTATGCCTGTTCCGGTTTTTGGTAATAGCTGAATACCGTGAGAAAGACAAGCACCAGCGAAAAAATGCCGAGATTGAAATTGTCGACCGAAACGGCAATGATCGTCAGCAGGTAGGCAACCGGAAAAATATAAAAGGTATTTCTGAAGCCGACAATGAATTCAAAAGGCCTTTTGTAGAACGGCGTTGGTAAGGTGAAAGGAACACCGGCCCGGAACGAACCCAGGGCGGCCGGCACACCGAGCAAAGCCGATAAAGCAGCTTCAAGATAGGCTTTATGCGCGATCAGAACAAGGACAAAAGGCAGGCAGATTATTAAATTTTCGGCCACCCTGAGCCGTTTGGCCCTATGATCGCCATACAGCATTTTGAGAAAATCTGTTCTTCTTTTCTCCGATAGGCTAACCGCAGCGCCCTGAGAAGCCAGCAAAATCAAAAATCCCGCAAACGTTGTCTTGTGAAAAGCATATTCGGAAAGCAATACAAAACCGGCCAGCGCGATCAGCGCCCCTATTAATGGATTGAGGCCGAAGTCGCTCAGTTTTCTGCAAACCATTTTACCCTGCAGCAGAAAATAGTCTTTCATCCGTCTATTCTGGTTAACCGGCGCAAAGTAGGGATTTTTTATTATCCCTGAAGCATTTTGAGCCTTCTTCAGGATTGTGCAAACGACTGGATATAACCGGCCTTACCGGTGTTGAAATCGCTGTTCAATCACAATTATCATACGCCATTTGATAAGAGAGCAGGTGACCGGAATCTGCAGTGGACTGAGTGGGAAACCCCTCGCTGTTATAGGCGTAATCAATCTGGCCTGACAACGTTTCTCCGTCGGCAAATGAGGTGCATTGCATTTTGGTCACATTGTTGTTCCAGGCAGCAGCCAGCTGGACATTGAAGTACAGCTTGACGGCCAGCGGAAAGCTCCGGAAAGGGCTGGCCCAGTTATCAAATTCCGATTCCTCCAATCTGATCAGATCGCCGTCCGGGCTTCGGACCTCATGGCGGCGCACATTCCCGACCTCATCCAGGATGAAGATATCGGAAGATGCAAATCCGCTTTGGGTTAAGGTGCCGGTGATCCGGTCAGTTTGGTATTCATATTCCTGGCCGGGCGATCCGTAGGGTTGATTATTGATATACCGGTTCTTTTCGTAGGAAACCGGCCGGCCCTGGCTGTCGTAGGTGAATCGGACGATCAGGGAATCGTAATCCGGAAAACCGTTATCCAGTGTTTGGACAATGGTGGTCAGGTTGTCTCCCGTATACCGGAATGCATGGTGGATCGGCCAGTTGAAAGAAGGGCTGGTCATGAGCAAGCCCGTCAGGCGGTCTCCTTCGTAGTAGAATTCATAAGAGAATTGATCGGTACCGGAAGCCGCCAAACGCTGGATCCGGCAATTTTTATCCGGGGTGAAAGGGTCGGGCTTCACGATTTTCGGCGCTTCTTTTGAACAAGCCGCAATAAACACCAGGAACAGGAGAAAGCCAATTGAGCGATTCATCGGTTTAATTTCAAATGAGGAAAAATGAGAAGTCAGCCTTGATCCGATCTGGCAATATACCAAATTCGGTGGTTTTATGAAAATTGAAGGACAGTAATCTTACGCGCCACTAGTGGATGATGCGGATCACGGCTCCGCCATCTGCAGCCAACGGCAATTCTATAATATCCTGATCGGTTACCGTTCGCTCTTCCCGGGTAAGGTGGTTAGGGTTTTTATCGGAAGTTATTGCGCAAGATGCTATCATGCCAAAGCGCCGGGACATAAAGTTCAACCTTATTTTGCTTTCAGCCTCATCAGGATATCATTATTATTCAAGGTAAGTTTATTGGGGCTCAATTCCATGATTTTGTATGGCGGCAGCGTCGCATACATATTGCTGCTGACCAGGTTTCCATTTTCATCCAGTTTCAACAATGGAAATGTCGCTGACGGATCAAAATGAATGGTTCCGTCCTTGATGGTGTAAGGCGTATCATAACTTGCCCCTGACGTGGTAGTGGTCCTGATTCCCTGATTGGAATTTGTACCTTCTTGTGCGAACCGGTACTCATTTTTGTCCCTTTCTATATTGGGGGTTGAAACAACTTCCGCTCCCAGGACAATGATGGTATCAACGACCCACGTTTTGTGGTATAGGTGATCATAGTTGAATCCCGCATTGTCCGCCGCTTTAGCCGCTGTTTTACAGGCGTATGCGGCTATTGTGAATAAGGCTGATGCGGTGATGAAGATCAGGTTTCTCATATGTTGGCTTTATAGTCAAAAATCCCACGAATGAGGGGTTCATGCTTTGGACTATAAAAGTAACCTTTTCAAGAGAATGTTCAAACCTTCAGCGATCCGCGAAATCCCCGGGCAGCGTAGTAGGAGTCCGCGCCGTTGTGGTACAAAAAGACGGTGTCGTAGCGGCGGTCGCAAAAGACGGCGCCGCCGAGCCTTCGGATCTCTCCGGGCGTTTTCACCCAGCTCGACGTTTTCAGGTCGAACTTGCCGAGTTGTTGCAGCTCCCGGTATTGCGCTTCGGTGAGCAGCTCAATGCCCATGGCGGCGGCCATATCCATGGCGCTGTCCTTCGGTTTGTGTTCTTTCCTGGCATTCAAGGCCGTGCGGTCGTAGCACAGGCTCCTGCGGCCTTTCGGGCTTTCCGCCGAGCAGTCGAAAAAGAGGAATTCACCGGTGGTCGGGTCCTGGCCGACCACATCGGGTTCGCCTTCGGTTTGTTCCATTTCGTGGAGCGACCAGAGTTTGTCGGCGTTCTTTTCGAGCCTATCCTGCACGGTTGGCCATTCAATCCCTTTGTGGCGGTTCCTATTTTTCTCAAAACGGATTTTCAGGGTTTTGAGCAGTTCTTCCTGTTGTGCTGATGATAATTTGTTTTTCATGTTATTTCGGTTCATTTTAATTTGTTCAAAACTTCCTCAAGCCGGTTGTGCGCCATATTGATGCCGAAGGTAAAGGGCAATTGCAGCAACTGATCCCGGAGCGCTACGGACCTGAATATGATGTGCATGGTGAGTTTGCTGGTGTCATCGGTGAGCGATTCGAATTCCAGGAATTCGAGTTGAACGCCGAAGGATCCGTTTTCCATTTCAAAGGTCCGGGTGATTTTGCGGCCGGGCTCAAACTCGTGGATGGTCCCGTTGAAGCCGTGTTTGTTGCCTTTGGGGTCGGTGGTTTCGAACTGCCAGCTGCCGTGCCGCCGGTTTTCCAGTTTCAGCACTTTGGTGCCCATCCATTGCTCCACGATCCCGGGCTCTGCGTAGGCCTTGAAGAGCAAGTCCACCGGAAGGTCGAATTCGCGGGTGATCAGGAGCTCCTGTTTGCCGTTTTCGGCGTGGATCTTCGTTTTTTGTTCCATGTTATTTGTCCGGTTTGTATTGTTTCATGATGCTTTCCAGCTTGTTGAACCGCTCCTCCCACAGCATCCGGAAGGGTTCGACGAAGTCCGCAATTTCTTTCATCTTTAAAGGATT
>WBZL01001300.1_pt1 | contig 26589 bp, 23 predicted proteins | sample 5204291 | NCBI WGS metagenome assembly WBZL01 (sample SAMN12344345, study PRJNA552823) | activated sludge metagenome | biome: Activated sludge suspended growth; feature: Nitrification reactor; material: Wastewater; isolation source: activated sludge from nitrification reactor of wastewater...
CGCTGTTCGGTGAATCGCTATATGACGGCCTGGCTACGACGGTCATGCGCTATCTGCGGATTCTTGATAGCGCCCAAAAGTGATTGCGTTCCCATGCTTTGCGATGCACGGCAATGGGGCATTTGCGGTGCTTGCCGCCGAATCGAGTATGCCAATGGACGTCCGATTGGCGTAGGAGCTGAAATGAAAAAAGGCGTCACTTGCGTGACGCCTTTTCCTCAAGCAAGAACTTGTTCGCTTGGTTCGATCAGCGCCCTTCCTGAGCGGTGATGAAACCGATCTTGACCATGCCAGCGCTCTTTGCATTGGCAAGCACCGTGGCAATCAGTTGGTATTCGGTCTTCTTTTCGGCGCGGATCTGCAATTCCGGTTGCGGTTGCTTCTGTGCCGCAACCCGAAGCTGGGCCGAGAGCATGGCTTCGGTGATCAGTTCATCATTCCAATACAGGTCACCGGCTGCCTTTACAGCCAGATCAATGGGATCCGGCTGCGGTGTATCAATGACATTGGGATTTGCCTGCGGCAGGTCGATGCGGATCTTGTGCGTCATCAACGGTGCCGTGATCATGAAGATGATCAGCAGCACCAGCATCACGTCAACCAGCGGGGTGACGTTGATATCCGCCATCGGGCCGCCGCCCGAATTGGATGAAAAGGCCATGGCTTACTTCCTCGCGGCTGCGGGTGCCGGGGCTGCTGCGCCGCCTTCAACGCGTGAACCGATGGCGAAGAAGTCGTGCAGGTCGTGGGCAAACTCGTCAAAGCGGGCGTAGATCAGGCGGTTGCTGCGCACATAGAAGTTGTAGGCAAGCACCGCTGGAATGGCGACGAACAGACCGACCGCGGTCATGATCAGGGCTTCACCGACGGGCCCCGCCACCGCTTCCATCGATGCCGAACCACTCGAGGCGATCTTGATGAGGGCGTGGTAGATGCCCCAGACGGTACCGAGCAGGCCGACGAAGGGCGCGGTGGATCCCACCGTTGCCAACAGGGTCAGGCCACCTTCGAGGCGCATGCTCTCGCGCGCCACACCTTGGCGCAGGGCACGATCGATGAATTCCGAACGGTTCAGTGCCTCGACCAGGCGGCTGCCTTCGTGGCGCGAATGATGTTGGGCAGCAGTTGCCGCTTCGAGCGCGATCTTCGAGAACGGCTCAGACTTCGGCTGATCCTCGAGGAAGCGAATCGCATCCTGGGCAGAGGAAGTTTCCCAGAAAGTGTGGATAACTCGATCCATGCGCGAACGCACCATCGAATTGCGAATGAAATTCGCAATGATGAAGTAGATCGACAGGATCGACATGGTGATGAGGGTGATGAATACCACCCAGCCAACCATGTCGAAGTTGTGGATCAGGTGGTCGAAGCCCATCTGCGACATGGCTTGGGCATTGCTGCCGCCGCCTGGCAGGGGTGGGGGCATGGCACCTGACTGGTCCGCAGGCGGGGTCGAAGAGGCATCTTGCTGCATGGCGCTACCTTAGATGATTGCTACTGGTTGCTGAGATTGAATTCAATTGGGACCAACGCATAGCCGCGACTCGCGGCACCGTTCTTCTGACCTGCATTGAAGACCCATGTCTTCACTGCCGCGATGGCCGCCTGATCGAGAACGCGATAACCACTGGTTTTCTCGACCGTGATTTCTTCGGGCTTGCCATCAAGACCCACCAACACCTTCAGCACGACCTTGCCTTCCATTCGCTGGCGCACAGCCTGCGGCGGATACTTCGGCGGACGCAGCCTACGGTAACTGATATTTTCGCTCGGTGCGATATCCACGGGCGGCGCCGGTGGTGCAGGCGGTGCCGGAGGCGGTGCAGCCACGGCCATCGGCGAGGCTTCCTCGATGACGACAGGCGGTGGCTCCGGCGGCGGCGGCTCCGGTGGCGGCTTGATCTTCTCGATCACCTTCGGTGGCGGCTTCTTCGGCGGCTCTGGCGGCGGTGGCGGCGGCGGCGGTGGTGGTGGCGGTGGTTCAATGAACTCCACCGTCACCTTGTTCTCGACCTTCTTCTCGGGCGCTTCTGGGGGCGAGGCCGGGGTGGCCAGCAGGGCCAAGGCAAACACATGCACCGTAAATGCCCCGGACAAGGCCGTGACACGGTTCCAGCTGAAGGCGTTGTTTTCGCTTTCTTGTGCGTAGACGTCAGTCATTGATGTTGACCAAACCGTGATTGTTCTTTTTCATGATCCGCCCGTTTCCGGGCGAAGTTGACAGACGCCGTTCCCGCAAAGCGTAGCCCTGCAAGGTACAACACCCGTGGGCGTTCAGACAAGGGTAGCTCATGCCTGAGGGATACGCGTCGCGAGGTGTGCCTTCATCCTTGCCCAGGTGAATTACTTGTTGCCGGAGCGTTTCAGCTTGACCCCGGCCTTGATCGCCTTGATCCGTTGGGCGGCCATGGCCTTGGTGCTGGGAAAGCCTTCGGCCTTGGTCCACGCCACGAGGGCAGCCGCATCGTTGCCGGCATAGCTCTCGATGTCACCTAGAAGTACAAATGCCTCGCCTTCCTGCTTCAGGCCCCCTCTCTGGATGGCGCGCTGCAGGGCGGCTTTTGCTTCGGCTCCCCGGTCCGAATAAAACAGCATGTAGCCGAGTTGATAGTCGACATTGCCATCGGTGGCCAATGCAGAGGCTTTTGTATACGCGTCGATCGCACACGCATCGTCCTCGGCCTGGGTGCAAACATCGCCCAAAAGCCGGTTTACTTCCAGGCTTTCCTGGAGCGCGCCCTTGGCGATGCCGTCCTTGAGGGTGCTTGCGGCATCGGCGGGTTTGTCAGCGTTCGCGTAAAGCTTGGCCAGCTGCAGGTAGTCCTCCGAGCTCGTGATAAGGCCTTGGCTCTTGGCGCCGCTGAGTACCTCGATGGCTTGTGGATACTTGTCGCCGTTGATGTAAATGGTGGCAAGCTGCTTGATCAGCTTGAGGTCTGCCGGATGCTTGGCCAATTGCGCCTTGACGATGGTTGCGGCTTCGTCGTACTGGTCGAGCTCGAACAGGCTCGCCATCAGGATCTGGTTCCAGTTTTCCTTGGGTTCGTTGCTCGCTGCCAAGGCTTTTTTCATCGTGTCGATGGCGTCCTGGAATCGGTCCAGGCGGTAGTAGATGTTGCCGCGCAACGCCCACTGTTCTGCATCCGTCTTGCCGGTTTCCTTCTCGAAACGGTCCAGCGTGACCAGCGCATCATCGTATTTTTCGGCTTGCACCTGCATTTGTGCGAGCTGGTACATGAGAGCGAAGTGTGCGTTGTTGGGTAGGGCATCCAGGGCGATTGCCTTGCTCGTTTCCTCGACGGCCTCAAGATCCTTTTCGGTATCCCAGTAAATGCGACCCAGCAATTGCTCGGCAAAGGCTGCGGCGTAGGGTTTGATCTTCTCGTTGGCTAGGATCTTCTGGACCAGCGGCAATGCTTCTTCGTTCTTTCCGTCATTGACCAGGTCGGTGGCTTTGCCCAGATCGCGCTGTTCGCGCGAGGACATTTCCACGCTGCGTTCCTTCCGGGTCGCATTGGGGTAGTCGTCCTTCTGTTCTTTCTCCCGCGCAGCCAAGACGGTTCCGGTAGAAAACATCAGGATGGCTGCGCCAAGCATGACGCGCGCAAGCATGGAAACTTTCATGGTTACTCCTCAGCGGATGCTCAAGGGTTCATCAACCCAAAGTGCTCGAATATCAACAATCGGAGCGTAGCGCCGGTCGCTTGCGGTGTACAGGCATGCGATCGAAAACATTTCTGGTGGGTCAGTCGCATGTTCCGGTGCAACGCTGTGGCAGGCCAATCGGGGTTTGTTACCCTCCGGCAAACCACGGAATGATGCAAAGTACACTTGTGTGCACGGTTCTCCCTGAAAACCCTCCCTCAGACGTCCAGGTTACTGACCCTGAGCGCATTGCTTTCAATGAACTCGCGCCGCGGCTCCACGACATCCCCCATCAGGGTGGAGAAGATCTGGTCGGCAGCAATCGCATCCTCGATGCTGACCTGAAGCAGGCGTCGCGTCTCCGGGTTCACCGTGGTTTCCCAGAGCTGGTCCGGGTTCATTTCCCCGAGGCCCTTGAAACGCTGGATGGTGCGTCCTCGCTTGGCTTCTTCCATGAGCCAGGCCTGCGCCTGCGCAAAGCCCTGGGTTATGGCCAGATGCTTGCCGCCCCGACTGACCCTGGCGCCGGGCTGAATCAGGCCGGCGATGCGGGAAACGGCATCGGCAATGGGCCGAAACTCCGATCCCTGGAAGAAATTCGCCGGCAGGATCTGGGTGCTTTCCGTCCCGTGCTGCTCGCGCCGCACCACGAGGGCTGCGGGGTGCTCGCTGCTGGCGTCGCGCACGCTCAAGCGATAGCGCGGGAGCCCGGATCCACGGCGATTGAGTTGCCCTTCCAGGGAGGCGATCCAGGCGTCCACAAACGCCGGCTCCTGCCATTGCTCGGGCGCCGGCGGCGGTGCATCGAAAAACGCCCTAAGCAATGCCGCGTCATGGCGAGCGCCCAATCGTTCAATCTGGTCGCCGGCAGCCTGATAGCTGACCAGCAGACTTTCCAGACCCGCCCCGTGCAGGGGTGGCGCATCCGGATCGTAGGTCAGTTCCGCGTTGTCCAGCGCATTGCCGATCAGGTAAGCGTTGAGCGCCGCGTCATCCTTGAGGTAGATCTCCTGCTTGCCCTGCTTCAGCTTGTACAGCGGCGGTTGGCCGATGTAGATGTGGCCCCGTTCGATCAACTCCGGCAATTGGCGATAAAAGAAGGTCAGCAGCAAGGTTCGGATGTGTGAGCCATCCACGTCCGCGTCGGTCATGATGATGATGCGGTGATAGCGCAATTTGTCGATGTTGTACTCGTCCTTGCCGATGCCGGTGCCCAGCGCGGTAATCAGGGTGCCGATCTCGGCTGAGCCGAGCATGCGGTCAAAACGCGCCCGCTCGACATTGAGGATCTTGCCCTTGAGCGGAAGAATCGCCTGGGTCTTGCGGTTGCGCCCCTGCTTTGCCGAGCCGCCTGCCGAATCGCCCTCGACGATGAACAGTTCGCTGAGCGCCGGATCCTTCTCTTGGCAATCCGCCAGTTTTCCGGGCAATCCGGCAATGTCCAGCGCACCCTTGCGCCGGGTCATTTCGCGCGCCTTGCGCGCGGCTTCGCGCGCGCGCGCCGCATCCACCACTTTGGCGGCAATGGCACGGGCTTCGTTGGGGTTTTCCAGCAGGAATTCCTCGAGCTTCTCGTTGACGGCGGACTCGACGATGCCCTTGATCTCGCTGGAAACCAGCTTGTCCTTGGTCTGCGAGGAGAATTTCGGGTCCGGCATCTTCACCGAAAGGACGACGATCAGCCCTTCGCGCATGTCGTCGCCGGAGAAGCCGACTTTGGCCGTCTTCTGCACCCCGGCCTTCTCGATGTAGTTGGACAAGGTGCGGGTCAGGCCGCCGCGCAGGCCAGCCAGGTGGGTGCCACCGTCCTTCTGCGGAATGTTGTTTGTGTAGCAGAAACAGGTTTCCTGATAAGAATCAGTCCATTGCAGCGCTGCTTCGACCGTGACGGCGTCGTTATTGATGGAGAAATAAACAACCTTGGGATGCAAGGGCGTCTTCAAATGTGCCAGATGCTCGACGAATGAACGGATGCCACCGGCGTACTCGAACACGTCCTGGCGGCCATTGCGTTCGTCGCTGAGCTCGATGCGCACGCCGGAATTGAGGAATGAAAGCTCCCGCAGTCGCTTGGCCAGAATGTCGTAATGGAACTCGACATCGGAAAATATGGTGGTGCTGGGAAGGAAACGCACCGTCGTGCCACGGCGGGTCGACGGCCCCACCACCTTGAGCGGGAATTGCGGTTCACCCAGGTGATATTCCTGATGGTGCTCGTGGCCATCACGGTAAATGGTCAACCAGAGCTTTTCCGACAGCGCATTGACCACTGAGACGCCGACGCCGTGCAGGCCGCCGGAGACCTTGTAGCTGTTGTCGTCGAACTTTCCGCCAGCGTGGAGAACGGTCATCACCACTTCGGCCGAAGAGCGCCCTTCTTCGTGCATTCCAACCGGTATGCCGCGCCCGTTGTCGACGACACTGACCGAGCCATCGGCATGGATGGTGACCGACACCTGGTTTGCATAGCCGGCCAGCGCCTCGTCGATCGAGTTGTCGACGACTTCGAACACCATGTGGTGCAAGCCGGAGCCATCATCGGTGTCGCCGATATACATGCCCGGACGCTTGCGTACTGCGTCAAGACCCTTCAGGACCTTGATTTTGCTTGAATCGTATTGATCGCTCATGGGGCTCCGCTGGTTTCGGGCGCGTCTGGTCAACCGCCGATGATCAAGTGGTCGATTATACCAGTCAGGCGCTGATCCGACCTTGTTCCACGTGGAACACGCGCATGTCCGGCACAGGCCAAAAGGGGGCACTGGTGCCGGTCAGAAGAACCTGCGCCCCGCTGGCCAAGGCAAGCCCAAGCACCGCCTCCTGATGGGCTTGATCCAGCTCCGACGCAAGATCGTCGAGACAAAGGATTGGCCATTCCCCCAGGAGCTCGGAATGCAGCCTGGCCTGCGCCAGGACCAGGGCCAGGGCGCACAGCTTTTCCTGACCCCGCGACAGATGTTCGCGTCGGGGCGCCTTGGCAAAGCGGATGCTCCAGTCTGCGCGGTGCGGCCCACGGGTGCTGTGGCCCCGATCCTGATCGCGGCCACGATTGGCGAGCAATACGTCGGCCAGACCCTGCTCTGCCTTCCAGCCCTGATCAAAGTCGAGTTGGCCATGGCCGAGTTCGCCCAGCAGTGTGTGCAGCATGTCGCCCAAAACGGGTTGCAGCTTTTCGACATACGCTCTGCGCATGGCACTCAGCAGGGTCCCGCTATCCGCCATCTCCTGCTCCCAGGGGGCCAATGCCTCCACTGGACCGGCGGCTCTCAAGGCGCTGTTGCGCTGGCGCAGCGCTCGCTGGAACCAGCGCCAGTGCGAAAGAAAGGTCGGTTCCACGTGGAACACGCCCCAGTCGAGGTAGTGCCTACGCTCATCCGCTTTGCCGGATATCAGCTCGTGTGATCCGGGCTCGAAGCAGACCACGGCACAGTTGCGCACCAATTCACCGAGACTCACCGCCTCGCCATCAACGCGGGCTTCCGTTCGAGCCTCGTTCCGCCCGATGGCGACACTGCGCGTATTCCCGCCGGCTGTGTGCAGGCGACCAAACACGGAGAAGCCCGGGCTGTCAAAGCGGGTCAGGGTGTCGCGCGCACCGCGACGAAACGACTGCCCGTGCGAAAGCAGGTAGGCCGCTTCCAGCACGCTGGATTTGCCGGCGCCGTTGGGCCCGAGAAACAGGTTCCAGCCCGGATCCAGGGTCAACTCCAGTTCGCCGAAGATGCGCAGGTTCCTCACGCGAAGTTCGGTCAGATACATGGCAAGCCCGCCGCCGGACATGAAAAAGCCCGCGCAAGAATGCCTGCGCGGGCCTCGCCTGGGTCGAACACGAGCGCTGTCAGAGTCGCAGCGGCATGACCACATGCCGGGTATCGTCGGAATCCACCTTGCGCAACAGGCAGCTGGATTGGGCGTCGCGCAGGCTGAGCGTGATTTCATCCCCGCTGAGCGCCGCCAGGGCGTCCATCAGGTAATTGACGTTGAAACCGACACTCAACTCGGCAACGCTGCAGGTGACTTCAAGCTCCTCGACCGCTTCTTCCTGCTCCGGGTTGTGGGCCACGATGCGCAGCCGGTTCGGGCTGACATCGAGCTTGACCCCGCGATACTTCTCGTTGGAAAGAATGGCTGCGCGCTGCAAGGCAAAACGCAGCTCCTCGCGGCCAACCCGAACGTCCTTGTCCGCACCAATCGGAATCACGGCCTCGTAGTCCGGGAAGCGACCATCAATGAGTTTCGAGGTGAAGGTCACCCCTCCGCGCGTCAACCGGAGGTGGTTGCGACCGAGCTCCAGATCGACCAACCCTTCGCCGGATTCAAACAGACCCTGCAATTCCAGCACACCCTTGCGCGGGATGATGATCTGGCGGCGCGTTGAAATGCGGGTTTCCAGACGCGTTTCCGCCAGCGCCAGGCGGTGGCCGTCGGTGGCAACGCAGCGCAGCACATTGTCGCGCACGTCCAACAGCAAACCGTTGAGGTAATACCGCACGTCCTGGTTGGCCATGGCAAACGCCGTGCGTGCGATCAGGTCCTTGAGGGTTGCCTCCGGCAAGCTGATGCGTTCCACCAGTTCGATCGACTCGATGACCGGGAATTCGCTTGCCGGCAAGGTGGACAGGGTGAAGCGGCTGCGACCGGCACTTACCGAGACCCTTTCCCCGCTTTGCTCGACCTTGACCTTCACGCCGTCGGGCAAGGCTCGGCAGATATCGAACAGCTTTCGCGCCGGGATCGTTATCTCGCCAGCTTCCAGATTTTCGGCCGCGGTCCTTGCAACCATCTCAACCTCAAGGTCCGTGCCGGTGAAGGACACGCCCTCGGCTCCCACGTTGACCAGCAGATTGGACAGGACGGGCAGGGTCTGCCGACGCTCGACGACACCAACAACCTGCTGCAACGGCTTGAGCAATGCTTCGCGAGGAAGACTGAAACGCATGGTTGGGCCCCTTCCTGATACTGGTTTTGGTTTATTGAACCTGTGTTGGTAGTGGGTCTTGGGGATAAACGGTATATCGACCAATTCCCTTTTACAATCAACTGTTTACTTCTTGATTCGTGCTTGGAAAAGCGGTGCTTCTGCTTGTGGACGGATTGTGGATTGTTTTTGCGTTGCAGGTAATCCCCGGGTTGTCCACAACTTGCTCAACCCGTCAACGAGCGCACCAGGGTGTCCCAATCCTGACGCAACTTGCCGTCGGTTTCACGCATTGTGCGGATCGTACGGCAGGCGTGCAGCACCGTGGTGTGGTCGCGCCCACCGAACGCATCACCAATCTCGGGGAGACTGTGTTCGGTCAGTTCCTTGGCCAGGAACATGGCCACCTGGCGAGGCCGCGCAACCGAGCGGCTGCGGCGCTTCGAGAGCATATCGGCCACGCGCAACTGGAAGTACTCGGCGACCACCTTCTGGATGTTGGAGATGGTGATGGCCTGCGCATGCACGGTCAGCAAGTCGCGCAGGGTTTCCTGGGCAAAGGCCACGTCCACCTTGCGGCCGCCGAAATTCGAGCGCGCGATCAGGGTGTTGAGGGCGCCCTCGAGGTCGCGCACATTGGAACGCATGCGCTTTGCCACGAGAAAAGCGACGTCCTCCGGCAACTCGATGCCCTTGTTGGCCGCCTTGCTGAGCAGGATGGCGGCGCGCGTCTCGAAGTCGGGCGGTTCTATGGCAACCGACAAGCCCCAACCCAGGCGCGACTTCAGGCGCGGCTCCAGATTCTCCACTTCCTTGGGAAAGCGGTCGCAGGTCAGGATGATCTGCTGCTTGCCATCGAACAGCGCATTGAAGGTATGGAAGAACTCTTCCTGGGTGGTGTTCTTGCCGGCGAAAAACTGGATGTCATCGATCAACAGCGCATCGACCGTGCGGAAGCGACGCTTGAACTCATCCATGTTCTTGGTGCGCAAGGCATCGATCATGCTGCCGACAAATTGCTCGGAGCGCAGGTAAAGCACCTTGCAGGCGGGATTGTTCTTGCGCATCAGGTTGCCGGCGGCGTGCATCAGGTGGGTCTTGCCCAGGCCGGTGCCGCCATACAGCAGCAAGGGGTTGAAGGCACGCCCCGGATTGGTGGCGACCTGGATGGCGGCGGCCTTGCCCAATTCGTTGGTCTTGCCCTCGACGAAACTCTCGAAGGTGTAGTTGGGGTCCAGATTGTGCGGCTCATCCTCGCGCGGCGCCGGCTTGCCGCGCGCTGGCGCGGGACTGCGTTTTGCGTTCGAGGCGCGGCCAGCCAAGGCACCCACTTCGAGCGCAACCGGCAGCGGAGCGCCGTGCAAGTGCTCGACAACCGCGCGGATACGAGGCAGGAAGCGCTCGCTCACGGCTTCCAGCGTGTATCCGTTGGGAGCGAACAACCTGAGCCCTGCGTCGTCATCGTGAGCCTGCAGCGGCTTCAGATAGGTTTGAACGTCCTCGGCGTCGAATTCCGTTTCCAGACGCTCCAGACAGCGCCGCCAGAGCTCGCTCATGGTTTCCCGATCATGTTGGGGGTCGATGTCGCGGATCCGGCAAGCGACCCGTCGTGAACCATGCAGTCTACTCGCCACACGCGGGCCAGTGCCAGCCCAACGGCTTGACGATGAATGCCCACACCCCTATCATTCGCGCCCTTTTTCCCGAACCTGGCGCCGACTCATGGCCACCAAACGCACCTATCAGCCGAGCAACATCAAGCGCGCTCGCACCCACGGTTTCCTGGTCCGCATGAAGACCCGCGGCGGTCGCGCCGTGATCAATGCCCGTCGCGCCAAGGGTCGCAAGCGTCTCGCTGTCTGACCCACCAGCGGGCCGTGTCATGCGGCAGTGCACCCTGCCCCGCACGGCCCGCCTGCTCAAGCCCGGCGACTTCGCCGCGCTGCGCACTGCTTCCCGGCGCCTGAATGCGCGCCACTTCATCGCCGAATTCGCACCCAACAACCGGGCCGGCTGTCGCCTCGGCCAGGCGGTCTCGCGACGCGTCTCCAAACGCGCGGTCGATCGCAATCGCATCAAGCGCCTGGTCCGCGACAGCTACCGGCATATGCGGCTGCAGCTGCCCGCAATCGATATCCTCCTGATCGCCCGAACCAGCGCCGTGCAGACGCCCGCGGCGACCTTGCGCGAAGACCTGTCCATACTCTGGGCAAAACTCGCGGCATTGAAGGCGAGTGCGGCGAACGGCACAATGCGCGGCTGATCGCACTTCGCGAATCCATCCATCGTCGCGCCCTGCGCGCCAACCCACAACGCTTGCCGGATGCCGGCGTTTCCGGCCACGAATTTCCTTGCCCATGAACAATCCCCGCACCCTACTGCTGGTCGCCCTGTTTGCCCTGAGCTACCTGATCTGGTCGCAATGGCAACTGGACTACAACCCCCAGGCACAGGCAACCACCGTCGAGGACAGTGCGACCCCGCAGCCGGCGAAGCCTGCCGCAAGCCCGCCCGTGGATGACGTTCCCGAGATTGGCAAGCTCCAGTCGGGCAATGCCGTTGAGGCTCCGCCGCTGGCGGAAGCCACGCCGCCGACCAGTCAGCCGATTCTGGTCACCACCGATGTCCTGCGAGTGGAAATCGATCCGCGTGGTGGCAGTCTGGTGAGCGCCGAGCTGTTGGCCTACCCACAACAGCAGGGATCGAGCGAACCCGTGCGTCTGCTGGATGACGAGGCTGCACGCTACTTTGTCGCGCAGAGCGGTTTGCTCAGCAGCGATGGCGCCGCGCCCAACCACCAGGCCGAATTCACCACCAGCAGCCGCAACTGGACCCTGGCGAATGGGCAGAACCGCATCGAGGTTCCACTGACCTGGCAGGACGCCTCCGGCATCCAGGTGCGCAAGACCCTGGTGTTCGAGCGAGGCAGCTATGTCATCGGCATGCAGCAGCAGGTTCGCAACGCCAGTGCCAAGCCGTGGACGGGCCAGGCCTATCGCCAATTGCAACGCATCCCACTGGTGCTCGACAGTTCCGGCATCAAGGGATACACAAATACAGAACGGTACAGTTTCATGGGAGCTGCTTGGTACAGCCCCGAGGAGAAGTTCCAGAAACTTGCCTTCGACAAATTCCAGGGCGAGCCACTCAAGCAGACGGTCAGTGGCGGCTGGGTGGCCATGCTGCAGCACTATTTCTTCGCAGCGTGGATTCCACCGGCAAACGAAGTGGATGAATTCAGCAGCGCACAGGTCGCCGCGGCCGATGGAACGCGCTACGTGATGCGCAGCTTCTCACCGGCCTTGAGCATCCAGCCGGGCACCGAGCAAACCTTCTCCGCGCGCCTCTACGTTGGACCGAAACTGCAAAGCACGCTCGACGACCTCGCCCCGGGCCTTTCCAAGACGGCCGATTACGGCGTGTTCACGGTGATTTCCGAGCCGCTGCACTGGCTGCTTTCCATGTTCCACAAGCTCACCGGCAACTGGGGCTTTGCCATCATCCTTCTGGTGCTCCTGATCAAGGCCGTGTTCTTCAAGCTCTCCGAAGCGCAGTACCGCTCGATGGCGAAGATGCGCAAGATGCAACCACGCGTGGCCGCGCTCAAGGAGCGCTACGGCGATGACCGCGCCAAGATGAACCAGGCCATGCTGGAGTTGTACCAGAAGGAAAAAATCAACCCGCTCGGCGGCTGCCTGCCGATGCTGGTGCAGATCCCGGTGTTCCTCGGTCTGTATTGGGTGCTGCTGGAAAGCGTCGAGTTGCGCCAGGCGCCGTTCATCCTGTGGATCAAGAACCTCACCGCTCCGGATCCCTACTACATCCTGCCGGTACTCAACGCGCTGACCATGCTGGCCACGCAAATGTTGACGCCGATGACAGGAATGGATCCCCTGCAGCAGAAGATGATGAAGATCATGCCGCTGATCTTCTCCGTGCTGTTCGCGTTCTTCCCTGCCGGCCTCGTGCTGTACTGGACCGTCAACGGTGCGCTGGGCCTGCTGCAGCAATGGATCATCACCCGACGCATCGAGGCCGGCAACAAGCCACAGGGCGCGGCCGCGAGTTAGGGAAACTCTGAACAAGTATGGAACTCATTCGTCGCGAGCGAGCTCGCTCCCACAAAATCAAGCAATGGTGGGAGCGAGCTTGCTCACGACAATACGTGTTCAGACCTTCCTCAGGAAACTGTTGAAGAGCAACCGGTTGGAGACCCCGGACTTCGCGGTGACAATCATGGCTGGTGAACAACGGGGCAGCATGAGCCAGGGCGAAACCATTGCCGCCATCGCCACCGCATCCGGAGCCGGTGGCATCGGCATCGTGCGCGTTTCGGGCACCGGGGCGCATGCGATGGCACGGACCCTGCTGGCACGCGCACCGCGCGCGCGCCATGCACACTACTGCGCATTCAGGGACGCCGCAGGCGACCTGCTTGACCAAGGATTGCTGATCTACTTTCCCGCAAGCGGATCGTTCACCGGCGAAGATGTGCTCGAACTGCAGGCCCACGGCAGTCCGGTCATGTTGCACTGCCTGCTCAAGCGCATGCTTGAACTGGGTGCGCGCCAGGCTCGCGCCGGTGAATTTGCCGAACGCGCATTTCTCAACGGCCGCATCGACCTTGCCCAAGCCGAAGCCATTGCCGACCTCATCGCCAGCGGATCCGAAGCCGCGGCACGCGCCGCCGTGCGCAGTCTGGATGGCGAGTTCTCCCGCCGCATCGATCACCTGGTCGAGTCCGTGACCCGCCTGCGCATGTGGATCGAAGCGGCCATCGACTTTCCGGAAGAGGAAATCAACTTCCTGGCCACGCCAAGCCTTGTCGCGGATCTCGACGCCGCGCGTGCCGAGCTTGATGCGCTGCTCGCAGCCAGCCGACGGGGCGTGCGCCTGGCCAAGGGCCTGCACGTGGTGATCCTTGGTCGACCCAATGCCGGCAAGTCCAGCTTGCTCAATGCATTGGCCGCGAGCGACCGCGCCATTGTTACCGAGCAGCCCGGAACCACGCGTGACCTGCTGCGCGAAACCATCCATCTGGACGGCATCGAGATCACCCTGGTCGACACCGCCGGGCTTCGCGAATCAAGCGACCTCATCGAGAGGGAAGGCATGCGCCGCGCGCGCGCCGAGCTCAGCCATGCTGACCTTGTCGTATTGGTCACCAGCGATGAGCATCTCGTTGAAGATCTTGCCCTGCTGGCAGATGCACCCGCCACGCTGATGCGCGTGATCGTGCACAACAAGATCGACCTTTGCGCAGGCGAGGCTCGCCGCGAACAACGCGATACCGCGACGCACCTCTGGCTGTCCGCACGCAGCGGACAGGGTTTGGACTTGCTGGTCAGCGAATTGCAGCATGCCGCTGGCCGCGATCCCGAGCATGCTGGCGCCTTCAGCGCGCGCAGTCGGCACGTGCATGCACTTGAGCACGCCGTTGCGCACCTGGACGCTGCGCATCACGCGCTGACCACCCTGCACGCCGGTGAGCTGGCCGCCGAAGAACTGCGGCAGACACAAACCCGACTGGGTGAAATCACCGGAACCTTCAGCAGCGATGACCTGCTCGGCCGCATCTTTGCCGATTTCTGCATCGGCAAATAGGCAGGTTTTCAACACGCATGTCCGCGCGGATAATCGCGAAACCCTGCGGAGAGACCAATGCAATTCCTTGCGCTCATTCTGTTGCTGATGGCGGTGCCTGCCGTGCATGCGGAAAACCTGACCATTGAACGCATTCTTGGCGGTGGTGGACTCGATGGGCCGACACCCCAGGAGTTGGAAATTTCGCCGGATGGCGCGCGGGTCAGCTTCATTCGTGCGCGTGCCAACGATCAAAACCGCTTCGACCTCTGGCAATACCGCATGGACGATGGCATCACCAGCCGTCTGGTGGACGCCGACACCCTGGACACCGGGGCCGAGCTGAGTGACGCAGAAAAGGCCAGGCGTGAACGCACCCGCCAATCCGGCCTCAGCGGCATCATCCAGTACCAATGGTCGCCGGATGGCAAGGCGCTGCTGTTTCCACTGGGCGGCAAACTGTTCCTCTACACGCTCGATGCACCCGCGAACGAAGCGGTTCGCGAATTGCCGGTTTCCGGTGAATTCATCGATGCGCGCATTTCTCCGCAAGGCCGCTATGTTGCCTATGTGCAGGGCCAGAACCTGCACGTGATCGACTTGCGCAGCGGCAAGAGCCGTGCGCTGACCGAAGACGGTGGCGGCGTGATCCACAACGGCGAGGCGGAGTTCGTTGCCCAGGAGGAAATGGATCGGGAGCGCGGCTACTGGTGGGCGCCGGATGATTCGTACATCGCCTTCGAGCGTTATGACGAGACCCATGTCCCCGTCATCAAGCGCATGGAGGTCTACCCGGATCGCACCGAAGTGATCGAACAACGCTATCCGGCGGCGGGCAAGAACAATGTCGCAATCAAGCTGGGGTTGGTCTCACCGGCCGATGGCAATATGCGCTGGATCGACTTGGGTGAGGAGACCGACGTCTACCTGGCCCGCGTCGACTGGCTGCCGGACAGCAAGCACCTGAGCTATCAGCTTGAGCAGCGCAACCAGCAGCAGTTGGACCTGAAAAGAGTGGACGTGGCATCGCTCGAACAGCAAACCCTGCTCACCGAGCGCAGCGACACCTGGATCAATCTCAACAGCGACCTGCGCTTTCTTGATGATGGCAGCTTCATCTGGGCCAGCGAGCGCAGCGGCCATCTGCATCTGTATCGATACGATCGCGATGGCACGCTCATGCATCCGATCAGCAAGGGCAACTGGAATATCGACAAGCTGCTTGGCGTGGATGCAACGAACGGCCGGGTCTACGTGCAGTCCAATCACGACTACGTGCCGGACACCCAGGTCTACGCGCTCGCGCTGGATGGCAGCAGCGCCAGTGCGCCACAACGAATCAGCAAGGAAGACGGCACCCACACGGCCACCTTTGCCGAGGACGCCAGTTTCTATCTGGATACCTTCAGCCATCCGGAAACCCCGCCACAGGTCAGCCTGCGCAAGGCAGACGGCAGCCTGATCCAATGGATCGAGCGCAACAGCCTGGACGCGAAGCATCCGTATGCGCCCTATCGCGACCAGCAACCCAAACCCGAGTTCGGCACGCTCACGGCGGCGGATGGCCAGGAGCTCCATTACCGCTTGTTCAAACCGGCGGGCTTCGATGCGGCCAGGCGCTATCCGGTTTTCATCTTCTACTACGGCGGCCCGACCGTGCAGAAAGTGGTGCGCGCCTGGGCCGGCGGAACCGGCAGCGCAGCCCAGCAAACCCACTTTCTCGAATACATGGCGCAGCAGGGCTATGTGGTTTTCACCCTCGACAATCGCGGCACATCCCGCCGAGGGCGCCGCTTCTCCGACGTGATCCACGGCCAGCTGGGCAATGCGGAAGTGCAGGACCAGCTGACGGGAATCGACTGGCTGCAGCAACAACCCTGGGTTGATGCCGCACGCATCGGCGTGTTCGGCTGGAGCTATGGCGGTTACCTCACCACCATGATGCTGGCCAAGGCGTCCGATCGCATCGCCGCAGGTGTCGCGGTGGCGCCCGTCACCGACTGGACCTTGTACGACACCCACTACACCGAGCGTTACCTCGGCCAGCCGAAAACCAATGCATCCGGCTACATCCGCAGCGCACCGGGCGCCTGGCTGGATGGCATGCGCTCACGCTTGTTCCTGATTCACGGCATGGCCGATGACAACGTGCTGTTCTCCAACTCGACCGCGCTGATGAGCGCACTGCAACAGCGCGAAATCCAGTTCGACCTGATGACGTACCCGGGCGGCAAGCATCGTCTCTCCGGCGATTCGGAACACGTTTATCATGCAATTGCCGATTGGGTGGATCGGCAGTTGAAACCGGGTGCAGATTTGGAGACACGCTGACCCACGGGTTTCGGTTCATGGTTCGACCAGCTCACCACGAACGGAATTTGTTTGTTCGGACGGAGTTTGTTTGTTCGGATTGCCCAGGGCTTCATGTCAAGTGTTGCGCATTGCCGCGCGGGGGAAAACACATGGTGTTGGCAGTACTGGCACTGATTGCAATTGTCGTTCTCTGGGCCGTCTGGACCTTCAACCGCCTGATTGCCGACCGCAACCAGATGCGTGCGGCGTGGAGCGACATCGACGTGCAACTGCTGCGTCGGCATGACCTTACGCCGCAATTGGTGACCGCGGTGAAGGCCTATGCCGATCACGAACGCACAACCCTGGCGACGATCACCGAGCTGCGCACACGTACACGCGAAGCCTCGGCGCTGGCCGAGCGTGCGCACCTGGAAGATCAACTCGGTACGCAAATCGAGCGCCTGCTGGCCCTGCAGGAAAGCTATCCGGACCTGAAGTCCAACCAGAACTTCCTGCAACTGCAACGCGACCTGGTGGCGATCGAGGACCATCTGCAGTACGCACGCCGCTTCTACAACGGTGCGGTGCGCCAGCTCAACACCCGCATTGAACACTTTCCCGAACTGATCGTGGCCCGTCTCGCCGGTTTTCAACGTGGAGAGTTCTTCGAGGCCGAAGCCCAGCAGAGGAGTGCGCCATGACGCGCTTTTTCATCGTGTTGTTGATTGCCTGCATCGGCCTGCACGCGCATGCCGACGAGAAGATCCTGTCGTTCCACAGCGACATCCAGGTGGCCGCCGACGGCAGCATGCAAGTCAGCGAGACCATCACCGTCAATGCCGAAGGCGACCGCATCCAGCGCGGCATCTACCGGGACTTCCCCACCGACTATCGCGACCGCTACGGCAACCGGGTCAAGGTCGCCTTTGAACCCCAAGAGGTCAGCCGCGATGGGCGGCCGGAGCCCTGGCACAGTGAACGCCTGAGCAACGGTACGCGCGTGTATTTCGGTTCCGCCGATGTGTACCTGGACAGCGGCGAGCACACCTATGTTTTCCGCTACCGCACGACGCGGCAATTGGGCTTCTTCGAGGATCACGACGAGCTGTACTGGAACGTCACCGGCAATGGCTGGGAATTCACCATCGACCAGGCCAGTGCAAGTATCAGTTTGCCGGCCACGGTGCCGCCGGAGCAGATCAAGCTCGAAGCCTATACGGGCCTGCAGGGCGGCAAGGGCCGCAACTATGAATCGAAGCTCGACAGCGACGGTCGCGGCCAGTTCGTGACGACGCGTGCGCTGGGCCCAGCCCAGGGCTTGACCATTGTCGAGAGTTTTCCGAAAGGCGTGGTGCAGCCACCGGATTCAGGCCAGAAACTGCGCTGGTTTGTCGAGGACAACCGGCGCGAAGGTGTACTCGGTGCGGGCCTGTTGGTGATGCTCGGTTTTCTGTATCTGCAATGGCGGCGGGTCGGTCGCGATCCGCAGGGTAGCGTGGTGATTCCCGAATACGATCCACCGGCGGGCATCTCGCCGGCGGCGGCGCGCTATGTCCGCAACATGGGTTATGACGACCGCTGCTTTGCCGCCGACCTGGTCGAGCTGGGTGTGGAAGGCCGCCTGCGCATCGAGAAGACGGCAAAAGCCTATTCCATTCGCGAAGTCACGGGAGCGCGGGCACAGACACCGGATTCCGCGCGCGTGTTGTTCGATGAATTGCTGTCCGGTTATCGCCAGGAATTGCAGTTCAGTCAAAGCAATCACGGCATCATCGGCAAGGCGCGTAGCAGCCACGAGTCGCACCTGAAGACAAACTACGCAAATGCCAATTTCAGCCTCAACACAGGCGTCGGCTGCCTTGCAGGATTGTGGGCCATCGCGGCCATCGTGCTGGCGTTCGTGCTTGACCCGCCGGAAGTCGTGCCCTTTGCAATTTTCGCAACGGTGGCGGTGTTTATCCTTGCGTCCATTTTCGGCACCGTCCTGCTCGGTTGGATCAAGGACATTCGCGAAGGCAAACGACCGATAGCCAGCAGTATCGGCCTGATCGTTCTTGGCGCCATGCTGGTGGGCGCCGTGTTCGTGCTCGGCATGCTGACCAGCATCGTCTGCGGCGTGCTGGTGGCGCTCATGGTCTCCGTGCAGATTCCGTTTGCCCAGTGGATGAAGGCACCCACCGTGGAAGGCAAGAAATTGCTGGACCGCATCGAGGGCCTGCGACTTTACCTCGGCGTCGCCGAGCGCGATGAGCTGGCGCGAGCCAAGGCGCCGCCGATGGATGCCGCGGAGTACCAGCGACTGTTTCCCTACGCGCTGGCCCTGGACGTGGAGAAAACCTGGGGCGACAAGTTGGCTGAAGCCATTGGTCCGGCCGCCGCCGCCGCTGCCGCAGCGGGCATGGCCTGGTACAGCCACAACCAGTCGAGCCAGGGATTTGATCCTGGCAGTTTCGGCAGTTCCTTGAGTTCCAGCCTGAGCAGCGCCATCAGTTCGTCCGCGAGCCCGCCCGGCTCTTCATCCGGCAGCAGCGGTGGTGGCGGTGGTGGCGGATCATCCGGTGGCGGCGGCGGTGGTGGTGGTGGTGGTGGATGGTGATAAAAGCTGGGAGTGGGGAATAGAGAATCGGGAATCGGGAATCGGGAATCGGGAATCGATTTCGCCTGAAGCAGTCCAATGACCCCGGGACCCCGCAAGTCCAACCCCTGGACTACGACCTGCGCTGCTTGCCTGCCGCATCCAGCGCAGCAAGATAGGCTGCCCAGTTGGATGGTTGATTGCTGCCGAGTTCGTACAGCACATCCCAGGAATAAATGCCGGTCTGGTGGCCGTCGCTGAACTTGAGCAGCACGGCGTAGTTGCCGACCGGCACGATCTCGTCGATGTTGACATCGGCCTTGCCGTCGACCAGCACCTTCTGGCCGGGGCCGTGTCCCTGCACCTCCGCGCTCGGTGAATTCACCCGCAGGTATTCGGCAGGCAAGCGAAAGCTCTCGCCATCCTCGAAGCGGACTTCAAGCACATGGGATGCGCGCAGCAGGGTGATCTGGATGGGGGTGGGCATTTGGTGAGGCCGGGAATGGGGAATAGGGAATCGAGAATCGAAAAGGCCGGATTTGGCGAGGGTGCGGCTTTTCGCTTCTGCCATTCTCGATTCTCGATTCCCCATTCCCGGCTTTCGGTCAATGCACCGAATCGCTGCGCGGCAGACGCGGTGACATCGGGTCGGACGGCGAGCCGGCCACGTGCCACAGGGCATCGAGGTAGCCGGTACCGAAACCGATCGAGGCGATTTCCTCGAAGCCGTAGTCGCCCACGTCGGCATGCCAGTGCGCGTTCGGATCGATCTCGCGCAACAGCAACGCATCGTTCTCCAGCCCCACCAACTGGCCGATGTAACTGACCTCGCCTTCTTCATCCTCGACCACGTTGATGGAAAGCAGGGGCGCCATGCGCATGGCGGCATCGGCAATCGTGGCCCAGTTGTCGAGCGGAAAATCACGCGGGATGGTGAGTGCTTCGTTGCGCAAGGCCAGCGCCTTCTCGACGAACTCGCGCGAAGGGTCTTCCTCGATCTGGCTGAGGTCGGCAATGGCAATGACCACGTAGCCATCGAAACGCATGGTGTCGCCGACTTCGGCAATCAGGCAGAAATCCCGCGACAGACCGACCACGAAACCGTGGATCCAGCCCGGTTGAATGCGCTCACGCGCGAAGCGCATGGGGATGTGTCCATCGAATGCCTCGCGCAATGCGATGCGTACACCCTTGGCCTTGAAAGGAACGACAGTACTCATGGCGCTATGTTCGGACGAAAGTCGGACAGGTGCAACCGTGTTGAAGCCGGGAACGGAGAATCGTGAATCGGGAATCGCAAGAGCGAAGAACCGCATTTTCGCCAGAATCTGCTTATCCGATTCCCCATTCCCCATTCTCGATTCCCAAGCTACAGGATGTAGCGCGACAGATCCTCGTCCTGCACCAGGCCGGACAAGTGCGCATCGACATACTCGGCATCGATGCGAAAGGCGCTGCCCGGATGATCGGATGCGCCGAACGAGATTTCATCGAGCAAGCGCTCCAGCACGGTGTGCAGGCGGCGCGCGCCGATGTTTTCGGTGCGTTCATTGACCTGATAGGCCACCTCGGCCAGGCGGCGAATGCCGTCGGTCGTGAATTCAAGGCTCACGCCTTCGGTGGCGAGCAGGGCGGTGTACTGCTTGGTCAGCGCATGCTTGGGTTCGCTCAGGATGCGCGCGAAATCGTCGGCATTGAGCGCGCTGAGTTCGACACGAATCGGAAAGCGGCCCTGCAATTCCGGGATGAGATCCGATGGCTTGGCCAGCGAGAAAGCACCCGAGGCAATGAACAGGATGTGGTCGGTCTTGATCATGCCGTGCTTGGTCGACACCGTGCTGCCTTCCACCAGGGGCAAGAGGTCGCGCTGCACACCTTCGCGACTGACGCCGGCACCGCTGAATTCGCCGCGCTGGGCGACCTTGTCGATCTCGTCGATGAAAACAATGCCGTTCTGTTCGCAGTTGTTCAAGGCGTGGCTCTTGATCTCCTCGTCGTTGACCAGCTTGCCGGCCTCCTCCTCGATCAGCAGCGGGCGCGCCTGGGCGATGCGCAGCTTGCGCTTCTGCGTGCGCGAACCGGACAGCGACTGGAACATGCCGTGCAACTGGTTGGTCATTTCCTCCATGCCCGGTGGTGCCATGATCTCGACGCCGATGTTGACCGCCAGATCCAGCTCGATCTCGCGATCGTCCAGTTGGCCTTCCCGATATTGCTTGAGCAGTTTCTGCCGCGTATCGGCGGCGCGCTCGTCGATGGGCGCCGGCTCGTTGGCAAACCCCACCGTCTGCCGACGCGGCAGCAGCGCGTCAAGAATGCGGTCTTCGGCGCGATCCTCGGCCTGGCTGCGCACGCGCGCCTTGGCCTGCTCGCGTTCCATCTTCACCGCGGCTTCGGCCAGATCGCGAATGATCTGCTCGACATCCTTGCCCACATAACCCACTTCGGTGAACTTGGTGGCTTCCACCTTGATGAACGGTGCATTGGCGAGCGCGGCAAGGCGTCGCGCGATCTCGGTCTTGCCGACCCCGGTCGGGCCGATCATGAGGATGTTCTTCGGCGTCACCTCGTCGCGCAGGGCGGGATCCAGCTGCATGCGCCGCCAGCGGTTGCGCAGGGCAATGGACACCGCGCGCTTGGCCGCATTCTGGCCAATGATGTAGCGGTCAAGTTCGGAAACGATTTCGCGTGGGGTCATTGAAAGGCCGGGATTGGGGATTGGGGATTGGGGATTCGGGACTGATGCTTCGCATGGAGATTCAACTGTTCTCCCTCTCCCCCCAGTGGTAGAGGCGGAGAGCGTGGCGCGATCTAGCCCATGTCGGCGGATTGCATCCTGGGTCGACTCGCTGCTGCCGCTTCACAATTCCTCAATAGAGATGTTGTCGTTGGTGTAGATGCAGATGTCGCCGGCGATCTTGAGCGCCTGCTCGACAATGCGACGCGCATCCAGCTCGGTGTTTTCGATCAAGGCCTTGGCCGCAGCCTGTGCATAGGGACCGCCGGAGCCGATGGCAATCAAGCCGTTCTCCGGTTCGACCACGTCGCCGTTGCCGGAAATGAGCAGGGAGGTTTCCTTGTCGGCCACCGCCAACATCGCCTCCAGGCGTCCCAGGCGGCGATCCGTGCGCCACTCCTTGGCCAGCTCCACGGCGGCGCGGGTGAGGTTGCCGCTGAAGCGCTCCAGCTTCTGTTCAAACAACTCGAACAAGGTGAAGGCATCGGCGGTGGCGCCGGCAAAACCGGCCAGCACATCGCCCTTGCCGAGGCGGCGCAACTTGCGCGCATTGGACTTCATCACCGTGTTGCCAAGGGTGACCTGGCCATCGCCGCCGATCACGACCTTGCCGTGGCGACGGACCGAAACAATGGTGGTGGCGTGAAAGGATTCCATCGGCATTCCGCAAACGGGTGGACCCTTTCATCTGGGGGTGCGGCGGCGCATTCCAAGTGCTGCATCGACGTCTGGGCAAGGACTCAGGGCTTGCGCTTGGCGCGGGGATGCGCGGCATCGTAGACCCGGGCCAGGTGCTGGAAATCAAGGTGGGTATAGATCTGCGTGGTGCCGATGTCGGCATGGCCCAGCAGCTCCTGCACGGCGCGCAGGTCACCGGAGGATTCCAGCAGGTGGCTGGCGCAGGAATGACGCAGCAAATGCGGATACACGCGCTTCCACACACCCTGGTCACGCGCGCGTCGCTTGAGGCGGGTGCGTACGCCGTGCGTACTCAAGGGGCGACCGTGGCGTCCACGCAGGATCAGCGCGTCATCGCCGGCCTGTTCCTGCTTGCGCAGGGCGGCAAGGGCTTGCAGGGCGTGGCTGCCGACCGGAACGATGCGGGTCTTGGAACCCTTGCCGGTGACGCGCAGCAAGCCGGCGTCGGCATCGAGATCGCACCAGCGCAGGCTGACAATCTCGGCGACGCGAAGCCCGCTCGAATAGAGCAGCTCCAGCATGGCGCGATCATGCACGGCTTCGGCATCATCAACCGGAAATTCCAGCAGCGCACCCATCTCGTCGGCATCCAGCACGTTCGGCAGCTTGCGCGGAATCTTCGGCGAACGCACGCCGACGGCAGGGTTCACGCTGACCTCACCCTCGCGCGCAAGAAAGCGGAAGAAACTGCGGCAAGTCGATAGAAACAAGCCAAGACTGGCCGGCGCCAGTCCGCTTCGATGTTGCTCGGCCAGCAAGGCCTGCAACTGGACACTGCGCAGTTCACGCCAGCGCTGCAAGCCCAGGCGCTCGGCGTATGCGTGCAGCCTGGTCAATGCGCGTGCGTAGTTTTCCAGGGTGGAGGGCGAGTAACGCCGCTCGACGCGCAGATGTTCGAGAAACCGTGTGGTTGCGCTGGCCAGCGCGCCGCTCATTTCACCGCTTGCCCGAATAGCGGGTCACCGCCGTGGACACGGCCTCGGCGATCAGGCGCAGGAACACGGTGCCCATGCCCGGATGAAAGCGGTTGGCATCGAGGCTGCCGATGGCGAGCATGCCGAGATCGCCGATGGGCAGCAGCACGGCCGATTGCACGGTGCTGGCCTTGTCCGCGAACAGCGCATCCAGCTTGTCCTGCAGCAGGCGGCCGCACAGTGGCTCGCCGCGCTTGAGGAATTCCGCAAACGCGGGCATGGCGGCAGGACCATCTGCTTCCACCAGCAACCAGTCCGCCACCGGCAATTGCGGGTCGCTGTGAAACAGCACCATGCGAACCAGGTCGGTGTGGAAATCCTCGGTCAGGCTGGCAACCACGCGGGTCACCGTATCGGCGAGGTCGCGGGCGCGCATGAGGGCCAGGGTCAGGGTGTGCACGCGCACCATCAAGGTTTCATTTTCGTGCGCGATCTCCACCAGGTCGTGCAGGCGCCGCGACAGCTCGTTGTTCTTGTCGCGCATCATTTCCAGCTGGTAGCTGGCCAGGGATGCCGCCGGACCCTGCTCGCGCGGCAGGCGCAGCAGCATGGCGAGGTCCGGGAACTCCTTGAGGAAATCCGAGTGCCGTCGCAGGTAGCTGGCGACTTCCATCGCCGATAGACCGTCTTTCACGCTCAACTCACTCATGCCAGGTGCCCTCGAATGAAAAGCTTGCCGGGCCGGTCATCCACAACGGATGACCGGGACCTTGCCAATGAATTTCCAGGCTGCCGCCGGGAAGCTGCACATCCACGGTGTCGTCAACCGCACCGCGCTTGCGCTGCACCGCCATCGCCGCACAGGCTCCGGTGCCGCAGGCCAGGGTTTCGCCCACGCCGCGTTCCCATACGCGCAAGGCCAGCGAAGTTCGCGAGCGTCGCTCGACAAAGCCGACGTTGCAGCCCTGCGGAAAGATCGCCGCCGAGGAAAGCCGTGCGCCGATCTGTGTCACGGCGGCCTGCGCGATCCCATCCACGGCAATGACGGCATGCGGATTGCCCATGGAAACCGCAGCGAAAGTGATGGTGCCGTCGTCGATGCGGGTACGGTAAGTGTCTGCTTCACCATCGACCGCGAGCGGTATCGTCGCCGGTGAGAAATCCGGTTCGCCCATGTTCACGCGCACGCGACCATCCGCCAGGCAGGCCACGCGCACCGGCCCGGATGGACTCATCAGGCTGACCTCTGCCGCATCCAGTGCGCCTTCACGCGCCAGCCAAGCCGCCACGCAGCGCACGCCGTTGCCGCATTGGCCCGAGGGCGAACCGTCGCGATTCCAGATGCCGTAGGCAAAGGCATGCGCGGGATCGTGGCTGGTCTCGATGCTGAGCAACTGGTCGAAGCCGACACCGCGATGGCGGTCGGCCAGACGACGGATGTCCTCGATCGTCAGGGCAAGCGGATGCTCGCGGCAATCCAGGATCACGAAGTCATTGCCCAGGCCATGCATCTTGCTGAAGGCGAGCGCCATCGCGGATCCTGCTCAGTGCGATGACGATTGCGCGGCATTTGCCGCGGCGGGTGTGCCCGGTTTGACCAGTTCGCCCTTGTTGCCGCAAGCGGCGAGCAGCGCGAGCAGGCACAGGAGCGCAGGCAATCGAATGGAACTCAGCATGGGGTTGGCTCACGATGACGACCGGCCGCGAGTATAACGCCGCACAATGCGCTCGCCCGCAGGCGGGAACGGGTATGCTCGGCGCATGCCGCTGACGCCGTTCCTCATCGTTTTCTTCGTGTTCGCCGGATTGTGCGTCCTGCTTGCCCTGTCCCAGGGTTTTGCCATGCGTCGCCGCTGGCGTGAACGGCGACGCTTCGCGGCCAGTCATCGACTGGTCTGGCTGCTGGTGTTCCTGTTGCTCGGCACCCTCTCCGGCCTGCTCGGCTCCGCCTTGCTTGGTTATCGCCGCTTGACCAGCGAAACCGTGTTGGCCGATCTCTCCGCGCGGCAACTGGAACCACGGCGTTTTGCCGTGCGCATTGATTATCCGGACGGCAGCCGGCGCAGCGTGGAAGTGTTTGGCGAGCAATGGCAGCTTGATGCACGGGTGATCAAGTGGAAGCCATCCGCCGTGGCCTTCGGCCTGCCTGCGCTCTATCGCATCGAGCGCATCAGTGGCCGCTACATCGATACCGCCGATGAAGCCACGCAGGTGCGCAGCGCCATTGCGCTCGAAACGTCGGGCCGCATCGATCTGTTCGAGCTGAAACAGAAGTTTCCGCGCTGGATGGACTGGCTGGATGCGGACTACGGCAGCGCGGCCTACCTGCCCCTGGTCGATGGCGGCAATTACCGGGTGAGCCTGAGCCCACTGGGTGGCCTGATCGCACGCCCGGCGGATTCTGCAACCGAAGCCTTGTTGCGCGAAGCGGGCTGGTAAGTGCAGAAAGGGTAGAGATCGTGATGCACGATCGCGCGTGAGTGGGCCTGCTCCACCCTATGGAAATGCGCGCGGCAAACGGACAGAATCCGCCAATTGCTCGGGAGGCAGATGTCAAATGGCAGGGAAAGCGAAGAAGGAAGAAAAGCAGGGTACGTCGATCCTGCGCATTCTTGGCGTGGTCCTCTTTATCGTCGTCGGTGCGGTTCTCATCTTTTGGCACGCCAACTTCGTGACCGGTCGCTCGCTGTTGCTGGCTTTTCCCGGCTGGGAAGTTACCTACAAGGGCTGCTGGCCCAATCCGTTCGGCGGCGCCTGGGTCAGTGACGTTACTTTGATGCCGTACGAGGAGTATCCGGACGAGGTATTCCATTTCGACAGCTTGTACGTCGATGTGCCCTTCATGCAGTTTTATTCCACGTTCTTCCCGAAAAGACTCAAGTGGCTGCGCAGCGAGATCAAGGACATCAGCCTGGAGTTTTCCGGCGGCCGCGGCACCTTGGCCGAGCCATTCACCTGGGAAATGGCTGCATTCGGCAATGTCAGCGCATCTCCTTTTGAGGCCGATGGCTGCATGGAAGATGCCATCTGGGTTTCCGAAGAAATGGCGGAGATGGGGCTGCAAGCCGGCGAAACCGAACTGGTCATGTCCTGGCACCGCGAGGAAGGCAGCCTGGTCAGGGAGCAGTCCATCCACACCGAGGGCGTCGGTCGCGTGGACTTCCGCGGCGAGCAGGCCCGTGATGACGATTTCGACTTGTTTGACATGGTCGAAGGAGATTTC
>WBZL01001301.1_pt1 | contig 26572 bp, 14 predicted proteins | sample 5204291 | NCBI WGS metagenome assembly WBZL01 (sample SAMN12344345, study PRJNA552823) | activated sludge metagenome | biome: Activated sludge suspended growth; feature: Nitrification reactor; material: Wastewater; isolation source: activated sludge from nitrification reactor of wastewater...
ACCGTACATCTGAGCCGGTACATTACGAAACTTCTCAGGAGTTTTTCAGAATATTAAATGACAAAAATGCGTTTGAAGTTATTGAAAGCGAGCAATATTTTGATGAAGAAGCGAAACAGTTTTTAGCCGACCGATATATTATTGGTACTTGTCCGAAATGCGGCAATGAAAACGCTTATGGCGATCAATGTGAGAAATGCGGAAGTTCGCTGAATCCAACGGATTTAATCAACCCGAAATCTACGATTAGCGGCAGCGCGCCGGTGCTGAAAAAAACCAAACACTGGTTTTTGAAATTAGACGAACAACAAGAAGGAATAAAAAAATGGCTGGAGGAAACCAGTGAAAAAAACAACTGGAAAGCACACGTAATTGGCCAATGTAAAAGCTGGATAAATGATGGTTTGCGACCGCGTGCGATGACTCGTGATCTGGATTGGGGTATTCCTGTGCCACAAGAAATTGAAGGCAGCGAAGGCAAAGTGTTATATGTCTGGCTGGATGCACCTATCGGCTATATTTCTGCAACAAAACAATTGTTTTTAGAGAAGGCACAACAAGAAAATATTTTCTCGTATAATCAAAGAGAATTTGTTGATGTAAGTGCAGATGATTGGAAAAAATATTGGCAATCGGAAGACACGACATTAGTTCATTTTATTGGCAAAGACAATATCGTTTTTCATTGTATTACTTTTCCTGCAATTCTAAAAGCACATGAAAATTTTATCCTACCGGATAATGTTCCTGCAAATGAATTTATGAATTTAGAAGGTGATAAAATTTCTACTTCTCGAAACTGGGCAGTGTGGCTACATGAGTATTTACAGGAGCTTCCAGGCAAAGAAGATGAATTGCGTTATTGCTTAATTGCCAATATGCCAGAAAATAAAGATGCTGAATTTACATGGCAAGATTTTCAAAATAGAGTGAATAGCGAGTTAGCTGCAAATATTGGAAACTTTGTCAATAGAGTCGCCGTATTAATGCATAAATTTTATGATGGTGATATTCCAACAACAACGTCGAATGAGCAAGAAGAAGTGCTGAATGCTATAACTAATTTGAGAGACACAATTCATGTTTCTATATCGAAGTTTAAGTTTAAAGATGCACTTTCTACAGTAATGTCTATTTCTTCTTTAGGCAATAAATATTTAGCGGATAATGAACCATGGAAGCTTATTAAAACAGATGAACAACGCACGAAAATTGTAATGCAAAACGCACTTTTCATTTGTAAAACACTGAAAGAAGTATTAATGCCATTATTACCTAATACAGCACAGAAAATTGAAAATCAATTTGCAGGATTTAATGGTAAAATCAAGCCTGCTCAAATTTTGTTTGAAAAAATTACTGATGAGCAAGTAGCTCTTCAAATCGATAAATTGAATAAAAGTAAAATAGTGCAAGCACCAACAAATACAGATGATTCCACTGGAATTTCACCATCATTTATTTCGATTAAATCTGAAATTACATACGATGATTTCGCAAAATTAGATATAAGAACAGGTAAGATATTGGAAGCAGAAAAAGTGCCAAAAGCAGATAAACTCTTGAAGTTATTGGTAGATATTGGTGTGGAGCAGCGCGTCATTGTTTCTGGTATTGCAGCGCATTTCCAAGCAGATGAAATTATAGGACAAGAGGTAAGCGTGTTGGTAAATCTGGCTCCTAGAAAATTGAAAGGAATAGAAAGTAATGGCATGATATTGATGGCTGAAGATGTGAATGGCAAATTATACTTCGTTAAAGCTGATGGTGTTCAAGCAGGAAATGTAATAAGATAGATGTTTAAGTAGAATATCAAAAATGTTAAGCTTATCGTAGTAATTACTATGGTAATCATACGACGGAAGGCTCCTTAGTTCAATGGATAGAACAGCAGTTTCCTAAACTGTTAATGCAAGTTCGATTCTCGCAGGAGCTACTTTTTAAGTTGCACAGTATTGGCACCGTGGCTTTTTAAAATTTTTATTATTTCGTTGTAGTTTTTACTTTCTTTCAATGCCAATACATGATAATTATTGTTCTTTGGCAATTGTACTTTTCTTGAATTTTTATAAAAAAATTGATCTAATGAATTATCAGGTTTTCTTTGTTGCTCAAATTGACGTGTGTTTTTAGGAACACGTAGAAGAGTATAATGTTTTTGATAAAATGCAGTATCTGTAATGTTTTCAGTAATGATAAGGTCTGCTTTTGCATTATATATTTCGTCTTTTGTTAACATTTTTTCTCCTGCTGTAAATCTGCCATTTGTATAAATCGTTCTCCACTCGGTCAGCCAGCTGATAAACGTGTTGTAATCTACAATTACTTTTCCTTTATTAATTTGAGATAAGTCATTAGCGATATAAAATTCGTTGTCATTATAACTTTGTAATGTTTTTTGCAGAAACTCAAACGAACTTTTAAATCCAAAAAACAATACAAATATTGCAGTTGCGACACCTTGTGTTATGGAACGATAATCGCGTATGAACAATAAGGCAAGCAATATTAAACCTAAATAAATGCTATAATAATTTTTATAGGCTAAGTTTTCGTCTTGTGAATAAGTACAAACATAAATCATTGGAATAACAATTAAACCAATGGCTAACGCATAATATCGTAGCGCTAAGTCACTTCGTTCTTTTAAAAAATAAAAGATTACACCAATGAACAAAGGCAAAGTATAAAAACGCAAATAATGTTTTAAATAATTGAAGGCTTCAAAGTTAAAAACACCAAATTGCTTATCCGTTTCTAATGAATGATGCAACCAATTATAGGGCATTATTTTTCCAAAATATAAGTAACGATAAGTGAAAAATAAAAGCAAAGGCACTATAAAAAGTAATACAGTTTTTCTTATGCGTGCAATAATAAATTTATGAACATAACGCTCTTTTAGTTCTCTGATATCTGTGTAGCTGGCAATGATTAAAGGTAAAACTAAAAAGAGTGTATCAGGTCTTCCCATGATATTTAAAGCAGACCAAATCATCAACCAAAAATATCGTTGCTTCCAGTAGGAACGTACTGCTAATAACAACAACATACCTTGAAACAATACTTCATCGCCTAATACGCCAGCCCAAATTTGTGTGCTCATAAAGAATAAACCCACCAATAATAAGTTGACGCCAAAAAATCTAGAATCTATAATTCGTTGTATTAAATATACAGATACTAAACTGCTCATCGTTGACACGACAAACGCAGCTTTTATACTTGTGTATTTTAAAAAATGGATTAATAACCAAAGTGAAAAAACGTATAAAAAATTCGCACTGTCGTCATAACGTGTTTTGCTATATGCATCAAAACACCAACGATTTAACTGTTCTAAATTTTCAGCATATACAAAGTTTGGAACAGAACAGGCAGACGGATGCGTATAAGCTTGTAAAAGCTTGAAAAAAAACCAACATAATGGAATACTTAATAGTATGGCAAATTGTAGTCTTTTCATATGTTTTATTAACAAGGGTAAAAATACAGTTCTTTCAAACAAAACATTTTATTTATTTACAAGGATTTTTTCTAAATTTAGCAAAAATAAAAAAATGAGTATAGATAATCAGTTTGCACAAGCACAAGTGGACGTAAAAACACTTACAAAAAGACCAACAGATGCACAATTATTGGATTTGTATGCTTTATTTAAACAGGCTACAGACGGAGATAACGACACCAAAAAACCAGGTATGTTCGATATCAAAGGTCAGTTTAAATGGAATGCTTGGAAAGATAAAGCTGGCATGAGCAAAGATGCTGCAAAGCAAAAATATATCGACTTAGTAAGCGAATTGCTGAAAGCGTACGCATAAATATATAGTACTAATTTTTTCTATTTACAATATTATCACCAATAGATACTCAATCGTATTTATTGGTGTTTTTTTATCTTTAAAATCAAGGATAATTACTATTTAGATAAATTCCAAATTACTGATGTGCAAAAAATTAATCTTAAGCAAAAGATAATTAAGCAAGAAACTGTTAATTTTGCGCTGGTTTTTGAAATTAAATCATCATGGCAAAAGAAAAATTTATCACTTCCTCTATCGGCAAAAAAATAATTGTCGGTTTAACAGGTCTCTTTTTGATTTCATTTTTAGTAGTACACGTTGGCATCAATTCCACAATACTCATAAATGATAATGGCGAAACGTTTAACACAGCAGCTCACTTCATGTCACACAATTGGATAATACGCGTGATGGAAATCGGTTTATTACTTGGCTTGCTTGCTCATATCGGTTTGACACTTCGTTTACATTTCGAAAACAAAGCGAAACGACCAGTGGCGTATGCTGTAAGTGCAGGAAATGCTAATAGTAAATGGTATAGCCGTTCCATGTCTGTTTTAGGTTTATTATTGCTTATTTTCCTCGTATTGCACATGGGCGACTTTTGGTATCATACGAAAGTAGCCATATTTACAGGTGCGGAAGAAAATTCATTTTTAGAAGTGAAAGAAGCATTGACAAAATGGTATATTGTTGTGCCTTATATTTTAGGCTTCATCGCATTAGGTTACCATTTATTACATGGCTTTCCAAGTGCTTTCCAAACTTTAGGATTAAACCATAAAAAATATACACCATTAATTGCAGCTTTAGGAACAGCATTTTCTATCGTAGTGCCAGGTTTATTTGGTGCAATTGCATTAGCAATATTTTTTGGACTTGTACAATAATCATTTTAATCTATTTAGACCAATTTCACAATGGCATTAAATTCAAAAATACCTGCAGGACCCGTAGAAAAAAAATGGGAAGATTATAAAGGACACGTAAAACTTGTAAATCCTGCAAACAAACGTAAAATCGAAATCATTGTAGTAGGAACAGGATTAGCAGGCGCATCTGCTGCTGCTACATTAGGTGAGTTAGGCTACAAAGTAAAAGCTTTTTGTTTCCAAGATTCACCTCGCCGTGCACACTCTATTGCAGCACAAGGCGGAATCAACGCAGCAAAAAATTATCAAAATGACGGCGATTCAGTGTACCGTCTTTTCTATGATACAATAAAAGGTGGCGACTATCGTGCTCGTGAGGCTAACGTGCATCGCTTAGCAGAAGTGTCTGTAAACATCATCGACCAATGTGTAGCACAAGGTGTACCATTCGCACGTGAATATGGTGGCTTTTTAAATAATCGTTCATTCGGTGGCACACAAGTAAAACGTACGTTTTATGCTGCTGGTCAAACAGGACAGCAATTATTATTAGGAGCTTACTCTGCATTAGAACGTCAAGTAGCATTAGGTAATGTAAAACAATATGCACGCCACGAAATGTTAGACATTGTAGAAATCGATGGTAAAGCACGTGGTATTATTGCAAGAGACTTAATTACTGGTAAATTAGAACGCCACTTTGGTCATGCTGTCGTGTTGTGCACTGGCGGTTATGGCAACGTATTCTATTTATCAACCAACGCAATGGGCTCGAATGTAACTGCTGCTTGGAAAGCACATAAAAAAGGAGCATTTTTTGGTAATCCTTGCTTTACGCAAATCCATCCAACATGCATTCCAGTATCAGGTGACCATCAGTCAAAATTAACCTTGATGTCAGAGTCATTGCGTAATGACGGTAGAATATGGGTGCCTAAGAAAAAAGACGACAACAGAAAAGCAAATGATATTCCAGAAGAAGAACGCGATTACTATTTGGAAAGAAGATATCCTGCATTTGGTAACTTAGTTCCTCGTGATGTGGCTTCGCGTGCTGCAAAAGAAAGATGCGATGCTGGCTATGGCGTGGGTACAACTAAACAAGCAGTTTACTTAGATTTCAGATTCAACTTAATTAATAAATACGGAAGAGCAGAAGCTTCAAAATTAGGTATTGAAAATCCTGATGAAGCAACTTTAGTGCGCTTAGGAAAAGAAGTTGTGAAAGAAGAATATGGTAATTTATTCGATATGTATGAAAAAATTACAGGCGAAAATCCATATGAAGTGCCAATGCGTATTTACCCTGCAGTTCACTATACAATGGGTGGCCTTTGGGTCGATTATGAATTGATGACTAGCGTACAAGGTTTATATGCTTTAGGTGAATGTAATTTCTCTGACCATGGCGCCAACCGATTAGGAGCTTCTGCTTTGATGCAAGGATTAGCTGATGGTTATTTCGTTATTCCTTATACTATTGGTAATTACTTAGCTGATGAAATCGCTACTAAAGCAATATCTACAGATAGTCCAGAATTTTTAGCAGCAGAAAAAAATGTTGCAGACAGAATAAATGCTTTAATGAATATTAAAGGAACAAAATCTGTCGAAAGTTTCCATAAGCGCTTAGGGAAAATTATGTGGGAAAAATGTGGCATGGCTCGTAACGAACAAGGTTTGACAGAAGCAATTGCAGAAATTCAAGCATTGAAAAAAGAATTTTGGAGCGATGTGAGAATTCCTGGAAGTATCGAAGAATTCAATACAGAATTGGATAAAGCAGGCCGCGTTGCTGATTTTATCGAATTAGGTGAGTTAATGTGTAGAGATGCTTTAAATAGAAAAGAAAGCTGTGGTGGCCACTTCAGAGAAGAATCACAAACAGAAGAAGGCGAAGCAGAACGCGATGATGTGAATTTTAAATATGTAGCCGCTTGGGAATTTGTTGGCGAAAGTAATTGGAATTTACATAAGGAAGAATTAGTTTATGAAAATATCAAAATAGCAGCACGCTCTTATAAATAATAAAGTATGGAACACTACAATATGAACCTCACACTTAAAGTGTGGAGACAAAAAAACAACAAGGATAAAGGTGGTTTAGTAACGTATCAAGTAAAAAATATTTCTTCTGAAATGTCATTCTTAGAAATGTTTGATGTATTGAACGAACAACTCATCGAGGAAAATAAAGAGCCAATTGCATTTGACCATGATTGTCGAGAAGGTATTTGTGGTATGTGCTCTATGTACATCAATGGCCGTCCACATGGTCCATGGCATGGCACTACTACTTGCCAATTGCACATGCGTGCTTTCAAAGATGGAGACACTATCGTTGTTGAACCTTGGAGAGCGCAAGCATTTCCTGTTATTAAAGATTTAGTAGTTGATAGAGCTGCTTTTGATAGAATTATTCAAGCAGGTGGCTACATATCCGTAAATACTGGTGTTACGGTTGATGCTAATGCTACACCAATTCCTAAAACAGATGCGGATAAAGCATTTGCAGCTGCCGCTTGTATTGGTTGCGGTGCGTGTGTGGCAGCATGTAAAAATTCATCAGCGATGTTATTCGTGTCTGCTAAAGTTTCACAATTAGCATTGTTGCCACAAGGACAACCAGAACGTGAATCACGTGTGTTAGATATGGTAGCACAAATGGATAAAGAAGGATTTGGTAGCTGCACAAACACAGGTGCGTGCGAAGCAGAATGTCCAAAAGAAATTTCTATCGAAAATATTGCACGCTTAAACAGAGAATATGTTGCAGCAAGCCTAAAAAGTGAAGAATAGTGCGAATGCATTTTCCAAATACAAAGAAAAACCTGTCACAAATTGGCAGGTTTTTTTTATGATAATTAAATGTCAAACAGTAAACTATTTTGCCCTAATTTTCATTAATACTATTATTCATCTTATTCCATATTTATGATTTATACAACATTACCTAGCACCTCAATAAAAGTATCAAAAATTGCCTTAGGTACGATGACTTGGGGCGAGCAAAATACTGAAGCAGAAGCACATGAGCAGCTCAATTATGCAGTTCATGACAGAGGCATAAATTTTATCGATACGGCTGAAATGTATTCCGTTCCTTCCAAATCAGAAACACAAGGATCCACAGAACGCATTATTGGTACATGGCTTAAATCCAACAATATTCGCAAGGAAATTATTTTGGCATCAAAGGTTACTGGCCCTTCAGCTGCATTAAAACATATTGGTACTGGAATAAAATTTGACAGAAAAAACATCAGTAATTCGCTACATCAATCTCTGCAACGTTTACAAACAGATTATATCGATTTATATCAATTGCATTGGCCAGAAAGACAAACTAACTATTTTGGACCATTAGGCTACGCACATACTTCTGATGATGCTATGACAAATTTTGTGGAGACTTTAAGCGTGCTGCAAGATTTTATTCAACAAGGAAAAATAAGATATATAGGCATTTCAAATGAGACACCTTGGGGCATGATGCAATATATACAATGCGCAGAAAAATATAGTTTACCAAAAATTTCTACGATTCAAAATCCTTATAATCTGGTGAATCGTGTGTATGAGATTGGATTAGCAGAAATGGGCATTCGTGAGCATGTAGGCTTATTGGCTTATTCGCCTTTAGGTGGTGGTTTGCTTACTGAAAAATATTTACATGGAAATAGACCAGATGGTGCTCGTTTTACTCGCTGGGCAAATTACTTTAAGCGCTATGCTCATCCAAATACAATGAAAGCAGTGGAGCAGTATGCAGCTTTAGCAAATGAACATCACTTGTCATTAGCGCAAATGGCATTAGCATACATTAATTCAAAACCATTTCTTACGTCCAATATTATTGGTGCTACCTCAATGCAACAGCTGAAAGAAAATATAGATGCTATTCATGTTCAGTTGTCTAATGATGTGATACAGGCAATAGAGGAAATACATTTAGCATTTCCCAATCCAGCACCATAAAAAAAATAGGAGTTGAAATTTCAACTCCTAAAGCTAACAATATGAAAAACTAATGGATTAAAAATTATTTTATTGGTAAGCCTACTAAGTCTGCGAATAATTCTTCTTTATTGAATTGCGCAACATTGTATTTTTCATTTTCGCTTGCAAATGCATATTCATATTCACCAGCACTGTAGAAAGCGAAATTTACATACAAGTTATTGTCATATACTTTTCTGCTTTGTGATGTGATTAATTCGATTGTGTTGCTTCCATCTGAATATACTTCGTATGCTTGTCTATCAACAATTTTTTTAGCAACAAAATAGAAGCCAAGTGATTTCATTTCTGTCAAGTATTTTTTTACTTGCGCTAAGTTTTGTGTTTGAAATGAAATTCTATTATTCCATGCTGCATCTTGCTCATAGATAAAATCAACCCATTGTAAAGGTGTGCTTTTATTTTCAGCTTGGAAGGTGTACTGTGTTCTGCCGCTACCTATGATTTCTTCATCATAAGGCTGAATGTTTAAAGCAGACAATCGTGATTCAACTGTGTAATTATTATTAGCACGAAGCTGAAGAAAATCAGAAATACTGATGTCGTTTTGGCTAAAAGAGTTACTGCTAATACATAACAGCAATACTGCGATGTTTAATAGGGTTTTCATAAAGGGTAATTATGTTATTACAATATTAATAAACCTTATTGTAATTGTCAATAGCAAAAATGATATTTTTTTACTTTTTTCATTTTGTTGATTTATATCAATCTTTATAATGTAAATGTAGATTCATAAGTCAAAACATACTATAATTATTCGTATCAAAATTTAGAAAAAAAGAGACCCAACCTTATGGTTGGGCCATTGCTACTATATGCAAAACAGCAAGCGCAAAAATAGCAGCATATACAATTAAAGTGAAATCTAAGATTGTAATCTTTTCATTGTTTGTTTATTATTCTCCTACAAATAATACGCCTTTGTCTTTTGCTTCTAATTGGCTTTCGCCCATCAAAAACAAATCCACCTCACGTGCGCATTCTCTGCCTTCAGAGATTGCCCAAACTACTAAACTTTGGCCTCTTCTCATATCGCCAGCTGTAAATATTTTATCCACGTTAGTTTTATAATTGTTGGCATTTATATTTCCTCTTTCGTCTAATGCAACCGCTAAATTTGCCAATAATCCTTCGTGTTGTGGATGTACAAATCCCATTGCTAATAGTGCTAAATCACAAGGTAATACCCGCTCTGTTCCTTCAATTTCTACAAACTGAGGTCTGCCATCAATGGTTTTCCATTCTATTTCAACAATTTTTAAACCGATTAGTTCACCTGCTTCATTTCCAATAAATTCTTTTGTCAAAATTGACCATTGACGCTCGCAACCTTCTTCATGTGAGCTGGAGGTGCGTAGCATCATCGGCCAAAGTGGCCACGGTGTGCTTTCATGCCTTTCTTGCGGCGGCATGGCCAAAAGTTCTATTTGTGTCACAGATTTTGCACCATGTCGGTTAGATGTACCTACACAGTCAGAACCTGTGTCACCACCGCCAATCACAATTACGTGTTTGTCTGTTGCTAAAATATCACCATTCTCATAAGCAATGCCTCTATGGTCAACAGTTGTTGTAATATTTGCTACTCGCTTATTTTGTTGTGATAAAAATTCCATTGCAGGATAAACGCCTTTGAATGCTCTACCTTGAATCGGTAAATCGCGAGGAACTGTAGAGCCGCCAGATAATACGACAGCATCAAAATTTTTATTTAATTCTTCAACAGTAATATCAACGCCAACATTCGTATTCGTTACAAATTGAATACCTTCTTTTTCCATTACTTCGATTCTTCTGTCTATGATTTCTTTTTCCAATTTGAAATCAGGAATTCCATAGCGCAATAAACCACCTATTTTATCAGCGCGTTCATACACAGTTACGGTGTGTCCAGCTTTGTTTAGTTGAGCCGCCGCCGCCATACCAGCAGGGCCACTACCTACAACTGCTACTTTCTTACCAGTACGCTCAGAAGGAAGTTTAGGTTGGATAAGATTTAATTCAAATGCTTTTTCAATTATAGATTTTTCGATGTGCTCAATGGCTACTGGTGGTTGGTTGATGCCTAAAACACAAGCAGACTCACAAGGTGCAGGACAAATTCTGCCTGTAAATTCTGGGAAATTATTTGTCGATAATAGAATTTCTGCTGCTAATTTCCAATCGCCATTATAGGTAGCATCATTAAACTCTGGAATGATGTTTCCGAGTGGACAACCATTATGACAAAAAGGAACGCCACAATCCATACAACGTGCTGCTTGCTTTTGCGTTTTTTCATCTGCAAAAGGCAAATAGATTTCATTATAATCCTTAATACGCACTTCAGGTGCCTTGTATTTAGGTAATTCTCTTGTAAATTCTAAAAATCCTGTTGGTTTTCCCATTTTCTTTTATCGATTATTATCGTGTGCTAATATTTTGTACTTGCAAAGAATAGACTAGCATTTGCTATTCTACAGCTTTTATACGTTTACTGTATTTGTTTTATTTTTTCTTTCTAATAATACTTTTTTATAATCAGTAGGCATTACTTTCACAAAGTATTTTGATGTAATTTCCCAATTGTCTAAAATATTTTTAGCAATTTCACTGTTGGTATATTTTAAATGTCTTTCTATGTAGAATTTTAAAGTGTCGATATCTTCTGTATCTAAACCTTCTAATTCTACCATTTCTTTATTTACATTTTTAGGGAAATCCTTGTCGATATCATAAACATAAGCAACGCCACCACTCATACCAGCAGCAAAGTTTCTTCCTGTTTTGCCTAATACTATAGCTAAGCCACCTGTCATATATTCACAGCCATGATCGCCAACGCCTTCTACTACTGCTTTTGCGCCTGAATTACGAACGCAGAAACGCTCACCAGCCATACCATTGATATAAGCTTCTCCGCTTGTAGCACCATAAAATGCAACATTTCCGATGATGATATTTTCACTTGGTTTAAATGATGCAATTGAAGCAGGATATACGATTAATTTTCCTCCTGATAAACCTTTGCCAAAATAATCATTTGCTTCTCCTGCTAATTCGAATTTCACGCCACCTGTTACAAATGCACCAAAGCTTTGTCCTGCACTACCATTGAATTTAAACTGTATAGTATCTTCTGGTAAGCCTTCTTTTTTATACTTACAAGATATTTCATAGCTTAAAAGTGCGCCAACTGTTCTGTCTGTATTGATGATAGTAAACTGACCTGTAGATAGCTCTTTTTTATCTAATGAGCTTTGTGCAGCAGCAACTAATTTTTTATCTAAGATTGCTTCATCAGTTGGATGAGCTTGTCGCATTTGTTTAAATAAACCTACACTTTCATTTGCCTCTTCTTTATGAATAATAGGAGATAAGTCTAAGTGTTTATATTTCCAATGTGTGATATTGTCACGACGTTTTAAAAATTGTGTTTGTCCAACCATTTCATTGATTGTTCTAAAACCTAATTTTGCCATGATTTCGCGTAAATCTTGTACTATAAAAGTAAAGAAGTTGATAACGTGTTGTGGATCGCCAGTAAAACGAGCACGTAAAATAGGATCTTGTGTAGCAATACCAACCGGACAAGTATTTAAATGACATTTACGCATCATGATACAACCTTCTACAACTAATGCAGCTGTTGCAATTCCCCATTCTTCCGCGCCAAGTAAAGTAGCGACAGCAATATCTTTTCCTGTACGCAACATACCGTCAGTTTGTAATACGACACGACTGCGTAAATTATTCTTCACTAATGTTTGGTGTGCTTCTGCTAATCCAAGTTCCCAAGGCAAGCCAGCATGTTTGATAGATGAAATTGGAGATGCACCAGTTCCGCCATCATATCCAGAAATTAAGATAACATCTGATTTTGCTTTTGCAACACCAGCAGCTACAGTGCCTACGCCAGCTTCCGCAACGAGCTTAGTATTTATTCTTGCATTTGGATTGGCATTTTTTAAATCAAAAATTAATTGTGCTAAATCTTCAATGGAATAAATATCATGATGTGGTGGAGGCGATATCAAACCCACACCAGGAGTGGAATGACGAACACGACCAATCCATTCATCTACTTTATGTCCTGGCAATTGTCCGCCTTCACCAGGTTTTGCACCTTGTGCTAATTTGATTTGTAATTCATCAGCATTTGCCAAATAATAGGAAGTGACACCGAAACGTCCAGAAGCTACTTGTTTAATTGCAGAGCGCTCAGAGTCGCCATTTTCTTTTACTTCAAATCGAATTTCATCTTCACCACCTTCACCACAATTTGATTTTCCGCCAATGCGATTCATGGCAATCGCTAATGTAGTATGTGCCTCGTGTGAGATAGAGCCAAATGACATAGCACCTGTAGCAAAGCGTTTTAATATATTTTCTGCTGGTTCTACTTCACTAATGTCTATTGCTGTTGCTTTAGACATATCAAACTCTAATAAGCCACGTAAGGTGATGGCCTTTTGTGCTTGATTATTTATTTTCTCTGCGTAGTTTTTATAAATTCCAAAATCATTTTTCTTAGAAGCATGTTGTAATAAATGTATCGTGTCAGGATTAAACATGTGTACTTCACCACGACGCTTCCATTGATATTGTCCGCCAACTTCTAATCGTTGTGTAATGCTTTCTTTTTCTGGAAATGCTAAGTCGTGACGTTTTATTACTTCTTTTGCTATTTCATCAAAACCTAAACCATCTAATCTTGAGATTGAACCAGTAAAGCATTTGTCTACCACTTGTTTGCTGATACCTACAATTTCGAAAATTTGTGAACCATGATAAGATTGATGCGTTGAAATTCCCATTTTAGAGAATACTTTTAATAGACCGTTGCTTGATGCTTTTGTATAATTTTCTACTAATTTTTCATCTGATTTGCCGAGATGTTTAAGCTTGTCTGTATTTAAATTATATATAGTTTGGAATGCTAGATAAGGATTGATTACGGTTGCACCATAACCGATATGTGTAGCCATTTGATGCACTTCGCGAATGTCGCCACTCTCAACAACAAGAGAACAATCGATACGTGTTTTTGTGCGTACTAAATGATGATGAATTGCACCTGTCGCTAGTAATGTTGGAATTGGTGCAAAATCTTTGTTCACTCCTTTATCAGAAATGATGATGATGTTATTACCATTAGCAACAGCCTCTTCCGCCTCTTTACAAATCCTGTCGATACCACGCTCTAAAGCACCTGGCTTACCACTTGCAGTAAATAAAGCTTGAATAGTTATTACTTTAAAATCAGGATGATTGATATAACGTAACTTTGCGATATCGTCATTAGACAAAATAGGTTGACGAATAGCGATTTGCTTACAGTGATTTTCAGTTGTTGTCAATATACTACTTGCGCCACCTAGTGATGCAAAAGTACTCATCACCATGCGTTCGCGAATAGGATCGATTGGTGGATTGGTTACTTGTGCAAATAATTGCTTAAAATAATTGGATAGATTTTGTGATTGATCAGAAAGTACAGCTAAAGGTGTGTCTGTGCCCATTGAACCTATAGGTTCGTAAGCAGTTTCCGCCATTGGTGTGATAATCGTTTTAATATCTTCTGAAGTATAACCAAATGCTAATTGTTGTTGTTGCAATGCACGATGGTCTAATTTATCTTCTTTAATTGTAGATTTAGGTAAATCAGAAAATGTGATTTTATGTTTGTTTAACCATTCGCGATATGGATGTTGCGTGCAAATATTTTTCTTTAATTCATCATCAGAAATAATTCGTCCTTCTTCCATATTGATGATAAACATTTTGCCTGGCTGTAATCTGCCTTTTTGAACTACTTTCTCTTCTTCCGTTGGTAATGCGCCAGCTTCAGAAGACATAACGACTCTGCCATCGTTATATACGACAAAGCGCGAAGGTCGCAATCCATTTCTGTCTAATGTGGCTCCAATAATTTTTCCATCAGTAAAACAAACAGAAGCAGGTCCGTCCCAAGGCTCCATTAAGCAATCGTGATATTCATAAAATGCTTTTTTCCAATCTTCCATTTGCTCATTGTCTTGCCACGCTTCAGGAATTAACATCATAATGGCGTGTGGCAAAGAACGACCTGATAGATATAATAATTCGATTACATTATCAAGTGATGCAGAGTCAGATTGGTCGCGATAGCAAATAGGCATAAACATGTCTATCTCTTCTTTGGTGAATACATCACATTCTAACAAATGCTCTCTTGTACGCATCCAGTTTAAGTTGCCTTGTAATGTGTTTATTTCACCATTATGTGCAATATAACGGAATGGTTGTGCTAATCGCCAGCGCGGAAAAGTATTGGTAGAAAAACGTGAGTGTACAATTGCTAATGCTGACTCAACGCTCTCGTCATTTAATTCAGGATAATATTGACGAACCTGATTAGTGGTCAGCTGTCCTTTATAGATAACAGTATGACAAGACAAGTTAGTATAATAGAATTGATCTTTACCGCCTAAAATATAATTAATTTCACGAACGGTATGCGCACGCAATACGTATAGTTTGCGTTCGAGTTCGATATCTTCTTTGAAATTAAATTCTGGTTTGATAAATAATTGTTCTACCACTGGCTCTGCTGATTGAGCTGTAGGGCCGATAGGAGAATTGTCAGTATTTATTTTACGATAACCTAAAATGGTGAAATTCAATTTTGCTGCAGTTTGTGCAATAAAATCTTTGCATTGCTGCCTTACTGTCTCATCTTGTGGAAAGAAGATAAACCCAGTTCCATACATACCAGCTTGAGGTAGCGTAAAACCTAATTTTTCTGTTTCTTTTGCGTAGTATTCATGAGGAATTTGTAATAAAATACCAGCGCCATCGCCTGTATTTTCTTCGCAACCGCAAGCGCCACGATGTTCCATGTTTTCTAGCATGGTTAGCGCATCTTGTACCGTACGATGCGATTTTTCACCTCTTAAATGTGCAACAAAACCGATGCCGCAAGCATCTTTTTCCATTTCAGGCAGGTATAAACTTTTATGTTTATTAGTAACACTCATTTTCTTAAATAATAATTTTGTTAGAGACAGAAATATTGTATTTCAGATAGCTTTTCAGACTAGTTTATAATATTAGATAAATTCTTCTTCTCTTTTTCTTTTATAGCGTTTAAGAAAATCTTAAGCATTAAAAAATCTCTTAACAATTACGAAAAGGGAAACTAATTCGTTTACTTTTATTATACATTATAATAAAAAATATGTCAATAATATTCTGAAAATAGTATTGTAAACCTAAAATTAAATTAAAATTATCTAAAAATATTTAGTAAAAAGTGTCAAAATAGTATTTTATACTTGCAAAATAATATTTATTAACATTTAAAAATTGCATTATGAGAAAATTGACATTCGCCTTTTATGTTTCCTTTTCGGTTCTTACTTTCCCTTTATTCGCACAATCAGATGCAGATAGAATTAAGTCATTAGAAGAAAAAGTTGAAATGTTGACCAATCAATTAGGGTTGGACAAAGTAGATTCAACAGAAGAACCGAGCACGCCAAAGCTTACTTTGAAAGAGAAGTACGATCAGAAATTGGAAAAGATCAAATCCAAAATTCCTTTTGAAATTAATGGTTCTGTTGATGTTTTTGTGCAAACAAATTTTAACGGTAAACAAACAAATGCTGTTTTAAATCGTGCTTTTGTCAATAAAGCAAACTCCTTTGAATTGGGCATGATTAATCTAAAGATGTCTAAGAAAATTAAAAAAGTGGGCTTTGTTGCTGACTTGGGATTTGGTCCACGTGCTGAAACAGCGAACAATACTTTGTATTCAAACACTATTTTGGCTATTAAACAATTATATATAACATATGCACCTGCAGATTGGGTAGAATTTACCTTGGGTAATTTTAGTACTTTCTTCGGTTATGAGTTAATCGAACCACAAAATAATTTTAACTATTCCACATCTCTTGCATTTCAAAATGGTCCATTTTATCATACAGGTTTTAAAGCAAATTTTACTGTAAAAAAATGGAATATCTTAGCTGGATTTTTTAATGATACAGATACAAAATCTGATAATGACAGAAATAAATACGTAGGTGCTCAAGTTGGTTATACAGCTGACAATGGTGGCGTGTATTTGAATTTTGTTGGCGGTAATGAACCAACGACTTATATGGTAAACGATTCAACGGAAGCTCCAGTTTATAAAAACTATAAAAACTCTTATGACCTAACTGGTTCAATTAAATTAGGAAAAAATAAAAAAGGAAAATTAGGCGTAAATGTTGCGTATCATCAATATAGATATAAAGAAGAAAAATCTTCTAAAGTTACACGCAACAAATATTTCACTACATATTTATATGGTCAATGCGATATCAACGAACATGCAAGCATTGGTGCGCGTGCAGGTTATTTCTATAATCCAGATAATGCAGCGGTATATGTAGCAGGACCTGCTAAACATTTCTTTGATTTCACTTTAACTTCTCAAATCAATGTGATTGGTGGTTTAAAATTGATTCCAGAATATCGAATCGACTTTGGTTCTGATAAAGTATTTTTGGATAGAAAAGGTAATGGCTCAAAAATTCAAAATACATTAAGCTTAGCGGCAGTTTACGCTTTCTAATCTAATCAATATTCAAAAAAAAACTTGGATGTCTCATCCAAGTTTTTTTGTTTATAACAATCACAATCTTTTTTTCATATTAATCTTTATATTTGCACACTTCAATCATTGCCCAAGTGTTGAAATTGGTAGACAAGCTACTTTGAGGTGGTAGTGACCGTAAGGTTGTGCAGGTTCGAGTCCTGTCTTGGGCACATCTTCCAAATTTTTCGTTAAATTTTTATGTAGTCGCTAATTGTAAATAAAATATGACGAAAATAATAAAATCAACTATTGCAGACAGCGACATTCTGACTGAAATTACTAAAAAGTCTAAAGCTTATTGGGGATATTCAGATGTACAAATGCAAAATTGGTCTGAATTATTGACAATAACAGAAAACTACATTGAAACTAATCCTGTTTACAAATTATTACATAATGATTTTACTATTGGATACTATTCTTACATTTATTTGAATGAAAAAGAAATAAAACTGGATAATCTATTTGTTTTACCGAGCTATATTGGAAAAGGATTTGGCAAACTTCTTATGAATAATTTTATTGCTAGAATTAAGAATACCGACATAAATAAAATAACATTAGAATCTGAACCAAAAGCAGAAAAATTTTACGAATATTTTGGATTTCATACAATTGGACATATAGAAACATCAATTAAAGACAGGTATTTACCTATAATGGAATTAAATATTCAACCGTAATAAAACAACTTACACGAACATCGACTCTACAGTCTTGAATTTTGAGGGAAATTCATATTCTCATTTCATTAGAAATTTTATTTTAACCTAAAGTACTCACTTACAAAATTAGAGACCTCTTAAGGTAAAGACTAAAAACTATTTTTAACAAAATTTTACATGATTATTGTATATACAATAGTTATCTTTGCAACTAATTAAATGAATGAATATGAGAAATAAACTATTAATGATGTTATTGGCAACTTTGTTTTTTGTTGCTTGTAAAACGACGCCAAAAGGAGATAAGGCTACGACAACTGCATCGCAAGATGTAGCAACAGCGTCTGGTGTTGAATTAAGCACGGATTCGTCTTCTGTAATTGCATTTACTGGAAATGGTGTAGGTAAAAATCATCCAGGAAAATTTAAAGTAGTAAATGGAAAAATTACACTCACCGACGGCAAGCTTAGTGCTGGAACATTTGCCATTGACGTCAAATCATTGAGCTTAGATGAACAAGGCGAAATGATTCAAACTAAATTAAAAGGTCACCTTTTGCATTCAGATTTTTTTGATGCTGAAAAATTTCCGACAGCAAGATTTGACATTACAAATGTAGAAGAGTATGTAGCAACACCAACAGATAAAACAGTTGTAGATGGCGCAAATGCACGTATTAGCGGCAATCTTACACTCAAAGCAGTAAGTAAAAATGTAACGTTTCCAGCGAAAATTACGATTGCCGATAATCAATTGGAAGCACTCGCTAATTTCAATATCGACCGCACACAGTGGAATATGAACTACGGCAATGACAAATCATTAAAAGATAAATTTATTTCTCCAGAAGTAAATATTAAAATAGCTATCAAAGCAACAAAATAGTTTTTTTCATAGTGTGGTAAGGCGCTTCTTTGGAAGCGCCTTTTTTATTGACTTAAATGCTTAATGGCTATCCATGCCATCAAGCCGCTACCAATCTTTAAACAATTCTCATCAACATCAAACGTCGGCGTATGTATTGATGATGTAATACCTTTTACAATATTTCCAGTTCCTAATCGATAAAAACAAGCTGGTACTTCTTGCGAATAATAACTAAAATCTTCTGCTGTCATTCGCGCTGGCATTTCTTCTACATTTTCAGCACCTAAATATTGTTGTGCTAATGCAAAAGAAGCGTTTGTTGTCTGTTCATCATTTTTTAAGAAAGGATATCCTTTTTCAATATTGACTTCGCAAATTCCACCAAAACTTGTAGCAATATTTTCGCAAATGGTTTTAATTTTTAGGTGTGCCTCTTTGCGCCATTGTTCGTCAAAGGTTCTAAAAGTACCTTCTAATTTTACCTCTTCTGGAATAACATTGGTTGCGCCATTTGCAATAAATTTTCCAATACTCAATACACTTGGCATTATCGGATTAGCATTTCTGCTCACCACACTTTGCAAGGCTACGACGATGTGCGAAGCAATCAATATGGGATCTATTGTAAAATGAGGAACTGCACCATGGCCGCCTTTCCCTTTAACAGTAAGGTATATTTCATCACAACTTGCCATTGCAATACCTGACTTAAAAGCTACTTTTCCAGTTTCTAATTGTGGTAAAACATGCTGCCCAAAAATTACTTCAACAGCAGGATTCTTCAATACACCTTCTTTTATCATGATAGAAGCACCACCTGGTAATTTTTCTTCTGCTGGTTGAAAAATTAATTTTATGCTACCTTCAAAATGTTCTTTTAATTCATTCAAAATTTTTGCTGCACCTAATAAGGATGTCGTGTGTACATCATGTCCGCAGGCATGCATTACTCCAATATTTTTCGAAGCATAATCGCAATTATTTTTTTCCTCTATTGGCAAAGCGTCAATGTCAGCACGTAAAGCAATTGTTTTTATGGTTGGATTTTTTCCTTTTATAATTCCAACTATTCCATGACCACCAATGTTTGTAGTGTGTTCGATGCCTAATTCATCTAACTTATTGGAAATATAGGCTGCTGTTTCTTTTTCCTCAAAACTTAATTCAGGATGTGCATGTAGATGCCTTCGTATAGCTACAAGCTCATTATAATATGCGTCTGCTAAGTTTTTTATTTTATCTTTCAAATCCATAATACTAAATTTGAATAATGATTATTTGCAAATATAGTCATTAGCATACTATTCATTTAAAATAATAATAAACTTATTGCATGAATAATTTTGATTTAATCGTAATTGGCTCCGGGCCTGGTGGCTATGTTGCCGCAATACGCGCTGCGCAATTAGGCATGAATGTAGCCATAGTCGAAAAAGAAAGCCTAGGTGGTATCTGTTTAAATTGGGGTTGTATTCCTACTAAGGCTTTGCTAAAATCTGCGCAAGTTTTTGAATATCTACAACATTCGAAAGATTATGGAATCGAAGTAAGTGATGTTAAAATCAAATTTGATGAAGTCGTACAACGCAGTAGAAATGTGGCGGAAGGCATGAGTAAAGGAGTTCAGTTTTTAATGAAAAAAAACAACATTACTATTATTTATGGTTATGGAAAAGTGTTGCCTGGTAAACGTGTTGAGGTGACATTAAATGAAGGCGGAATAAAGATTTTTAAAGCAAATAATGTGTTGTTGGCTACAGGTGGTAGAGCCAAACAATTATTGTCATTACCTATCGATGGAAAATTTATTATTGATTATCGCAAAGCCATGGTGTTGCCCAAACTACCAACAAATATGGTTATTGTAGGTGCAGGCGCGATAGGTGTGGAGTTCGCTTATTTTTATCAAACATTGGGTGTGCATGTGACTTTAGTAGAATTTTATGATTCAATATTGCCCATTGAAGACAAAGAAATTGCTAAGTTATTGGAGAAAAATTTTAGTAAAAAAGGAATGACTATTTTGACGTCTTCACGCGTGTTGAGTTCAAAAATTATTGATAATAAAGTACAACTATTAGTGAACTCAAAAAGTGGTGAGCAAGTAATAGAAACTGAGATTGTTTTAAGTGCAGCTGGAGTCGTATCTAATATTGAAAATATAGGATTGGAACTATGTGGAATTACAACTGAAAATGATAAAGTCAAAACGAATAGCTTTTATCAAACGAATGTAGAAGGCGTTTATGCTATTGGTGATATTGTAAAAGGTCAAGCATTAGCACATGTGGCCAGCGCAGAAGGCATTATTGCCGTTGAGCACATGGCTGGCCATCGTCCACAAGCATTAGATTATATGAATATTCCAGGCTGCACCTATTGCTCGCCTGAAGTAGCAAGCGTAGGTATTACAGAACAAAAAGCCAGAGAAAATGGTACAGAAATTCTGGTCGGAAAATTTCCGTTTTCAGCAAGTGGAAAAGCAAAAGCAGCAGGAAAATCAGATGGTTTTGTGAAGTTAATTATCGATAAAAAATATGGTGAAATATTGGGTGCTCACTTCATCGGCGAAAATGTAACAGAAATGATTGCTGAAATTATTGTTGCTAGAAAATTAGAAACAACAGGAATGGAAATTCTAAAGTCCGTTCATCCACATCCAACCATGAGCGAAGCCATTATGGAAGCTGCTGCTGCTGCGTACGGCGAAGTTATTCATTTATAAAATTTCTTTTATAGAATAAAAAAAAAGCGAACAAAATTGTTCGCTTTTTTTTAGCATGTTTTTTATTATTTATCTGATAATATACATTTTTCCATAGCCTTTCTTAAAGTATTTATCAATGGAACTTTCTTTAATTTCGGTAGTTGTACCATCAATATTTCGAGTCATTACTCTATAGAAATAAACACCATTGGCTAATCGGTCGCCAAAGTTGTCCGTGCCGTCCCATTTGTAATCGGTTACGTTGGTGCCAACATGTAAATTGCCTAATTCTTCACGAGTAATTTCTTTTACTACTTTCCCGCTGGCACTAAATATTTGAATAATTAATTGCTCTGGTACAGTAGCACCTGTAATTGTAAATACAAATTGTGTAGAAGTCGAAAATGGATTCGGATAGTTCAAAACATTAGTAATAGAAGGTTTTGAATCTACTTTAAATTTGATACGATAATCATATTTTCCAGCATCGTTATTACTTCTGTCAATGCCTTGCGCTCGTATTTCGTAAGTGCCATCAGTCAGCATTGGTTTATAAATTAAACGTGCTTCATTATTTCTACCATCATTTAGATTTGTTGCAGGTATGAAAGTAACATCGCTTTGACTTTTAGCAATTAATACAGGTTCTGTCGGATTATTTGGATAATACATGTAAATTAAAAATCCAGATGTGTCATTTAATGCCAGATATTTATTTTCATCTTTTAACCTAAATAATATTTCTGGATTTGCTGATACATATTCGCCATCGATGATATGTCTGCCATCAAATGTGACATCAAAGAGTGGATTGATTTTGTCTTTTTCTACATATACAGTGAATTCAGCAAAGTTATTAAAGTGAAATTGTTCTGGCTGATCATCGTCAGGATTCACTTCTACGGTAACATAGTTTAAGCCAAAGAAATTAAATCCTGGGAAATTGAAATCAAAACTGATATTTCTAGATTGTTTTCCAGGCAATGGTCCAAATCTTTTATATAAAATAGTAATGTTATTTGTTGCATCTTTTATTATATAACGCACCAACAAACTATCCATATCAATAGGTGTAACATTTTCAACTGCTACTGTCATATTGAAATTCTCGCCAGAAGCAATAGTATCGCGTGTTTTTGAAAAAAAGATAGTTGGATTGACAACAGCCTCAGGTGCTTTGTCATAATATAATCTCCAGTATTCCATTTGAGGTGCTGTGCCTGTTGTATCATCTTTTGTCAGCCATTGCATTTGCAAAAATGGATATCTTCTTGCATCAATAGTTATTGGTGTTACCGCACCTTTTACCAAATCATCGCGCAATAATGTACGCGTACCAATTGTATCATAACCATATAAATTTACAACTGCATTATCGCCAAAAGTAGATTCTAATGAAGACCAATCCATGTCAAAATGTTTCCAGTCTTTTGCTGGTCCAATGATTGCAGACTCCATACTGCCTTTTGTCCACGTACCACTAAATGAAAAAATAGTGTCTATTATGTTGGGTGCAAATCGCTGTATTTGTATTGGAGTATAGCTATTGTCACATGTTTTTAAGAAAAAAGCGAATGGATTATTTTCCGATTGTTGACGTATTTTACTTACACCTAAATTTTCAAACGCTTGATATAAATTATTGTCGCCAGGAGCTGTACTGTCTGCTAGCCATTGTGAATAACCAGCATTGTAAAAGCTATAGCCTAACACATAGGAATTACACGGAATGGAGTTTAAGAAATCTGTTACATGCTGACGTTCTGTTTTACCATTCGCCAAATCATTGGTAACAAATTCTATCACATTTGTTGGATATCGGTTACATGTAATATCGCTGTATGGGCCACGACAAGTATTTCCGATTTGATAAGTTTGCCAATTTTGTCCAGTGTTTCCATCATACACAAAGAAGATAAATCCTTTCCGTGCCCAAGCATTTCTTGCAATGAGATATCTGTCCCAATATGCTTCAATTAATTGGTCTAATGGTGGTTGATAGCCAACTCTGATTTGCATAGTGCGAACAGTATTTGGATATCGGAAAATTCTGTCATTTTTTAAATTTAATGTGCTAAATGAATTTTTTAAATATTGGAAATAATGAGACTGATTCCAGCCGGTAGATAAAGACGTGTTGTATAGAAATGAACTATTTTTCCAATTTGCCGGATTGCCTGCCGTTGTATCTACTGTGCCTCGCCAATAATACACTTTATTTTGAATTAACTGCACTGGCGGTTTCCAATGTATGGTAGCACCAGGTTGTGTGACGCGCGTTTGTGTTAGCAAAGGACTATTAAAAAATTCTGTCGTATCTATTTGGAATAAATAGGTGTTTGGTCCAGCAAAGACATTAGCTGTAGAAAAAACTAATTCAAAATTCGGATCATTGACAATGCAAAATTCATATGGAAAAATGGGAATGATATCGTCAGCTAAAATCACTTTTGTAACAGTGACTTCATTGTTTAGTTCTGAATATTCTGCAATCGTATTTTCATAATCAACTTTTATTCTAAACGTATTTAAACCAGGTCCGTTTAATCTATCAGATTTTATCCAAAGTAAAACCGTGTCCACATTACGTGCGCTTGGCACAGTTACTTTTGTTACTTGAATTTGACCATTCGGAAAAATACGATCGATATTTACCACATATTGGTCATTGACAGCTGCTCCTAAATTTTTCACCACCACTTTCACTAAAAAAGAGTCAGCTGTTGCATTGATGTTTTGTGGTTCAAATGAAATGCTACTTTGGTCTATGTAATAATCTGGTCTATAATGAGTATTTACACGTAAGCCTGGATCGCCATGGAAAATCATTTGTTCACCAATCATTGGGTTGATTAAGCCGCCACTAAGAATTACAGCTTTTGATGTTTCTTTCAGTATTGAACCTATTTTGTCGTTGTACATGCTATTGGAAAATCGAGTATAAAAATCACTCGAAAAAGCATCTAAATTATCAGCAACGGCATACGTAACAGGTGCAATATAACCAATTGCAGCTTTGTTAGCCGTTAGCACAAAACGTTCACTCAAAGATTTAAAATCAACAAAAATACTTCCAACAAAACAGCCATTAGACAACATTAGATGATATTTCCCAGCATTATCCATGTGGTCAGGGTCGAGATTAAAATCGGTAGTTGTTGTGGCAGAGTGACCAAAAAATGTGATTAATGAAACACCAGTATTAATTAAAGAATCTAAGAAAATATTTTGTGCAATCTGAATCGGATCAGTACTGTTTTTAAATAAACCACTCACGATTGCGCCATATCTCGGCGACTCAATTATTGTTTTATAATTATCTAAATAACTTCTAAATAATTGTTGTTCAAAATTATTATTACCACCACCCAAGTGCAATACATTCTTCATCCACATTTTATTAAATGGAGTTTGTGAAAGGTTGAAGGTGTCGTTTAATTTTGTTTCGTATTCTTTTACTTTGTCAAGATATATTTTTATTTCATTCCCATTGGTTACAGCCAGCCTGCCTATGCCAATTTGCGGGAAATTGAGTACTGCAGAGCGCGCAGTCAATAAATTATCAGAAGCAGGTTCGCCATATGTTTGCACTAAACTTCTGTCAATAATAGATTGATTGTTGTAATTATAAGGATATTCAAATCCTTTACCGATGATGAAAGCTAATTGTGGTGTAACTGAAAATTTGTCAATCGCAAAATTTACAAAATTTCGGATTGCCAATGGATGTTGAGGAATGCCATAAGCAAACTGGTCATCCAATTCATCAATAAAATAGGTTTTTGCATTGTACGAACCACCAGCAGCACTTGAGCGATATCTTCTGTACTCTTCAATATTATCTACACCATTCGTACTGCTCTTGAGTTTTTTATTAGATATTATTAAAAAATTTCCTTGCTGATTCGCACTTAAGAAATTTGTAAAAGTTAGCGCACTAAATTTCCTAATTATGGGAATGGAAATAGTGTCTTGTGCTGACAAATATACTTGTTCGCGTTGTTTAAGTGTTTCCAGTAAATGAAATTTCAATACCGTATCCGTAATACCTACATAGCGTTGTTTATTTTCAATGTCGTATAAAACTGGTGTAGTAGAAACAGCATTCAAATTTCGTACTTCGAGATATACATCTGCATTTTTCTTTATTGCGAATAATGCCTTTGTATCATTTTCAAAATTGAATAATCTTGGATATTGTAAGGCTGCATAACCAATATAATTTGCTTTAGTTGCTAACTCATTGATTGCAATAAATTCAAGGCCATTGCCATTGAGAAAACTAGACGGAAATGTTTGCTGTATAATTTTTGTTGTAGGGCCAAATGTGTTTACTGTTGTGTCAAATGAATTGATAGTTAGTTTTAAAACATGATTACCACTACCTGTTGCTACTCTTGCCGTAAAATAAGCATTGACAGCAGCTGAACGTACAAATTGTTTTAAATTTGTTAGACCTCCAGATGTGCTGTTGAAGAATCGATATAAGCCAGCATTGTCGAATGAAGACGCGATAGCACCTTCGCCAACTTCATAATCAGAGTTGTATAATTGAGGAAAAAATGGTGACACAGTAAAACCTCTTCCAATGCCATATAATTGTGATGGATTATTAGCAATATGTTGTGTTGTGGTATAACAATATTCTTCTGGCGATGGTAATGCAGTCAAGTCATTAGCTTGTTGAATGATTCGCGCATTAATAGAAAATGGATCTAAAGTAAGAAAGAATGTTGCAGAGTCAGCAAAAATATTTTGATTAGGATTGGGTTGGTCTAAAGGTGATTTGTACAAAACAGAATCAGGCTTGCCATCATTTTTTTCACCATAAAATTCTATAAAATCACTTGTAGAAAAAATATTATTGTTGCTTACATACAGTGGCACTTCTTTTCCATTTCTAATTAATTTAAAACTCGTGCCTATTAATTGATTTGATGGAATTCCTAAGGAAACCAAAACAGAATGCGGAATGCGATATAAACTCGTTTTTCCTATTTTAAATTTGTAATATGTTTTTGAG
>WBZL01001302.1_pt1 | contig 26569 bp, 22 predicted proteins | sample 5204291 | NCBI WGS metagenome assembly WBZL01 (sample SAMN12344345, study PRJNA552823) | activated sludge metagenome | biome: Activated sludge suspended growth; feature: Nitrification reactor; material: Wastewater; isolation source: activated sludge from nitrification reactor of wastewater...
GGGCATTACCGAACTGATCGCCTCTGAAACATCGTATTTTTACGGTTCCAGCCAGGAGCGTATTCAAAATATCAAAGCCGCCGCCGAACGCTTTCACGGCGTGATGATCGCGCCGGGTGAAATCTTCTCGATGGGCGCGGCCATGGGCGATGTGAGCCTCGAAAACGGATTTGCCGAAGCGCTCATCATTTTTGGCGGGCGCACCATCAAGGGTGTGGGCGGAGGGGTGTGCCAGGTCAGCACCACGTTGTTCCGCACTGTGTTCAACGCCGGCTTCCCGGTGGTGGAGCGGTATTCACACGCGTATCGAGTCTCATATTATGAGATGACCGCCAGCGGCGCGGTTGACCCCGATCTGGCGGGGTTGGACGCCACCGTATATTTTCCCCTCGTGGATTTTAAATTCAAAAACGACACGCCCTATTGGATTCTGATGGAAACCTACGTGAACGAAAGCGGTCGTTCGCTGACCTGGAAAATGTATTCCACCTCCTCCGGGCGCACCGTTTCGTGGGATACAACGGGACCCGTCAACGTTGTCCCTGCGCCATCGCCCCTGTTTGAAGAAAACCCCGACCTGAGCAAGAACGAAATGAAACAGATAGATTACGCCGCGAACGGCGCGGATGTCACCGTCACGCGCACGGTGTCTCAAGATGGCGCAGTCTTGTTTCAAGATCAATTCGTCACCCACTACGAACCCTGGCAGGCGATCTGTCAATTTGGGCCCGATTCGAGAAACCCCGAAAAACTTGCGGCAGAGAAAAAATTGTGCCGCAATCCATCCACCTAGGCGGTGGTAGAATTGCCCGCGATCGAGAAATGAGGTTCCATGATTGACGCAAATCTAAAAGAAATTCTACGATGCCCAAATTGTGTCCGCTCCACTGGCGGCGAGCTTAACTTGCGCAATGACGCATGGTTTATTTGCAAAGACTGCGGCCGCAAATACCCCATCGTGGACGATATCCCGATCATGTTGATCGAAGAAGGGGATAAGTGGGTTGGCACAGCGGAAAGCGCCTTGCCGATCCCGCCTCCCTCGAAATAACGTGAACGCGCTGCAAGATCTCCTGAACGACCTCGCCAGCAAAGACGAAGCGCGGGCAGAAAAATCCATTTCGGCGCTCGTTGATTTCGGTAAAGATGCGATTCCCTCGCTTTTGAAGTTGAGCGCCTCTGCTGAAGTGGATACTCGTTGGTGGGCGGTTCGCGCGCTGTCACAAGCGCCTCATGTTTCGACGGGACAATTGCTCCCGTTTCTCAGCGATACCGCCCCTGAAGTTCGCCAATGCGCGGCGCTGGGGCTGGCAGAGAAACCCGACGAAAGCGCGACCCAGCCACTCGTCCGCGCGTTGAGCGATGCCGACGCGATGGTCTGTAGCCTCGCGGCGCGTGCGTTGGTCAAAATCGGCAAACCCGCTGTCCCGTCGCTGATCGAAGCGGTGAATCACAAATCGCAAGCGGTGAGAATTCACGCCATCCGCGCGCTGGCGGAGATCCGCGACCCTCGCGCCATCCCCACGTTGATGAAGGTGATGGAGGAAGATTCGGCGCTCTTGCAACATTGGGCGAAAGAAGGCTTGGAACGACTTGGATTGGATATGGTGTATTTGAAACCGGTGTAATGAAAATGAATTTTCTAAAAAACATGAAACGCCCCTCAATGGGCACAATGATATTCTGGGTTGCCATGGCTGGTCTGGCGATCGGCGCCTTCGCGGCTGTCAAAAACCTGACCACCTGTTGGGTCTTAACTCCGCTCCCCGGCTGGGCTCCCTCAGATTGTAAAACCGTGCAGTCAGGGATAGACGGTCCCTCCCTCACGAATAGCGAAGGCACGCCTGTGCCGGGGCCGGAGAACTTGCCCGACCCGGTGATCATCCCTGCCAGCGATCTTCCGCCCGCCTGGGATGGCGCAAGCCGTATTACCGTATTGATCATCGGGTTGGATGCGCGCGATACCGATACCAGCGCCCCGCGTTCCGATACGATGATCCTCCTCACGATCGATCCGTTGACGAAAACGGCGGGCATGTTGTCCGTCCCGCGCGATATGTGGGTGAACATCCCGGGCTTTGGGTACAGCCGCATCAACACGGCGTACTCCTCCGGCGAAGGCAATAAATTACCGGGCGGCGGACCTGAACTGGCGCGAAAAACAGTGGAGCAATTTATCGGCGTGCCCGTGCAGTATTACGCGCAGGTCGATTTCAACACGTTCGTCCAATTCATCGACCGGATCGGCGGCGTCGATATTTACAATGACGAAGATTTGCGCCTCGATCCTGTGGGCGGCGGCAAGGACAAGATTCGGCTTACCTGTTGCGGTCCTCGCCACTTGGTTGGAACGACGGCGCTTGCGTATGCCCGTCACCGCAAATCTGGCGAGGGCGATTTTTCCCGCGCCCAGCGCCAGCAAAAGTTGATCCTCGCCATCCGCGACAAGGTGCTCGACCCGGCGAACTTCCCCACGCTCATCACTCAGGCGGACGATTTCTACAACGAGTTTTCGTCCGGCATCCGCACGAACATGCCGCTTGATGTGGCGATCCAATTGGCAGTGCTTGCCAAGGATATTCCACCGGATAGCATCAAGCAAGGCGCGATCGATACGACGATGGTGGCGTTCGATAACGTGATTTTGGGCGGGCAGGATGCGAGCATCATGAAGCCGTTGCCGGACAAGATCCGCATTTTGCGCGATGAGATTTTCACATCGGCTGGGGCGTTGAGTCCGCTGGCGCCGCAGAATGACCTGACCGCGTTGATGCGCCTCGACCTTGCCCGCGTCCGCGTGTTGAATGGCTCTTTTACCCCCGGGCTTGAAACCAATACCGGTAATTATTTTCTGGCGCAGGGGATGCAGGTCAAGGAAGTCGCTCCCGCCGATCGCGCCTATGACCGCACGGTGATCGTGTTGTACGCGCCAAAACTGTATACGCTCAAATACTTGCAAATGGTGTTCGGCATTACCGAGAACGCGCTGATTCAGATCAAGCCCGATCCGACGCAAACCGTCGATGTGGAGATCCGCATCGGCAACGACTGGGCGAATAACAACCCAATGCCATAACGAACCTCCCTCTTGAAAGAGAGGGAGGTTTTATTTTGGTTGCTGGAAGGTGAGTTTGAAACCGCCGAAATAATTTTCGCCCGAGGAGGTCTGGCAGGCGGGAGCCATTAACCCTGAAGCAACATCGCTCCCTTGCGCAAGTTGCACAGCATAAGCGATGTTCGGCGTCATCAGGAAGTCTGCGTAGCCGTTGCCCAACTCGGGTTTCAAGCCGGTGAAAAAGCGATCCTCGTTCGCTTCCCATGTGATTTGGATTTCCATGCCCGGTATTTGTCTGCGGTTTGAATTGAGCACAAGCACTTGTAATAAACCGTCTGGCAGATTCGAATCGCACAAGGCTTCTTGCGCGATCAACTTGAACGGGACGCCAATCGTTGGAATTGGGGTTTGGGTTGGGCGAGGCGTGGATGCGATCGGCAGGGGCTGGGTTGGGGTAATGCCCAGCGTCGCGGTCGCAATATCTTGCGTAGGCGAGGTGGGAATTGGGGAGGGCGTGTTTGGTGACTGGGTGGGTTGGATAATTTCAACCGGAATAGTTGAGGGTGGCGGCGGCGCAACACTGATGCCGTTGCTTTGTAAAGCCGCAGACAGGAGCGCGAGTTGGTCGGCGTTTTGGAAGTCTCCGTTGGCAAGCAGGCGTTGCGCTTGCGCGTTCAACGCTTCGAGGGGATCGGCATCGTTCAGTAGGGTAAGGCGGGCTTTGGCGCGTTCTAAATTCGCTGTGTTGACATACGCGGCGGCGATGGCGGAACGGTATTGGTCTTTGAAGTCGTCGCGCAAGGCGCTGGGAACCGCGTCGACGATTTGCAGGGGCGATATCACCCACGAGTAGGCGAGCCCGGCTCCAAGTCCGAGAAGAAGCGCGAGGAAGGCGCTCCAAAAGATGCGGTTCATGGAATCCCGCTCCAGGCTTGGAGGGCGGTGACGAGTTGCTGAATCAAGACAATATCTGACTCGGCAAACCGGTTCGAGCGCGCATACTCCAACCCTTGAGAGGCGATGGATGTGGGAGATTGCGAGCCGAACATGGCAAGTTGCCGCGCTGAGATGCCAGGGTCGCGGTGTGAGTGATATGCCTCGGCAACCATCAACACGTAATCGGCTTTGAAGTCGGCGCGCAGGGTATCGGGCGTGAGGTCGAAGAAATCGACCGGGTCGATGACCCACCCATATGCAAGGCCGGCGCCGATGCCGATCACGAATGCAAGGATGATAAATAGCCAGCGATTAATTTTCATGGATAAATATCCGGGCAGGTGATCGGCGGCACCCAGAAACGCTTCCTTACCGTTGCTGTCTTTCGACCCTGGCGGGTTTCGAAAGGCTCTGCCGCGCCGGTCCTGCCCGGACGGGCGAAGGATACCCGATGTGGGGAGGGGTGTCAATTAGGGCGGCGAGGTTGTTAAAAACGAACAGCCAGCGTGATTTGTGCGCTGGCTGTTCTTCGACTTGCTCAACTATTCAAACGCGCTTGCGTATTCCACCCAAGCCAGTAATGCAGGAGATCGTTCATGAGTTGCTTGAATTCGGGGTAGCCGACCGGTTTCACCAGATAACTATTCGCGTGGTTATAGTAGGCTCTCGAAACGTCTTTTTCCGCTTCGGAGGTGGTGAGGATGATTACCGGGATCGCTTTCAGGGTTTCATCTTCTTTGATGGTTTTTAAGACGTCGATCCCGTCCACTTTGGGCAGTCGCAGGTCGAGCAGGATGATCTGGGGCCGCGATTTATTCTCGGGGTTGGAGTATTCGCCTCGGTGTTGCAGAAAATCAAGCGCCGATTGCCCGTCGAAAAAGTGTTGGACTTCGTTCGCGATACGATGCTCTTCAAGAGTGCGGATGACAAGTTCGGCGTGGTCCGCATTATCTTCTACGAGCATGACAAGGTAGGGTCTCCCGGTAATTTTCGTCATAATGTATAGCTTATTTTGGAACATTCTAACTCATTTTCGGTTTTTGGCGGCGCCTAAATGTCCCAAAATCACAACAAAACCGATAGGACAGTCGTGTTATAATTTTGACCGCAATAAAACGCTCATTCAACCTGGAGGATGTACCATGGAAATTTCGACTCAGGAATTCAAACATTGTGAAATGATCAAAGTCAAGGGACGGGTGGATAGCGCGACGGCTCCGCAACTTGCGCAAGCCCTTGAGAAAGCCAATGAGGAGGGCAAATACAAGTTGGTGATGGATATGAGCGAACTTGAATACATGTCCAGCGCGGGGTTCCGCGCCTTGCTTGCCGCGCAACGCAATGCGAAGAAATATAATCGCGGCGAGGTTGTGCTCGTCGGCGTGCCTGACCGGATTCGCGAAGCGCTTGAACTGGCCGGCTTTACAGAACTTTTCAAAACCTTTGACGACCCCCTGCACGCGGTTGGGCATTTCTAAATAGCGGAGCCTGTTCAGGTTGGAGAAAGACACGAAGGCAACGAAAGAGGAGCCGTTCTCAGCCACCGGTTGAGGCGGCTTCGGTTTTATCGGATGCAGACGGTCCAGTTCCCGGCACAGTTCGAATTCCTCGACGAGATCCGTGAATTTGTGGGAGTGATTGCCCGCGAAAACGGCTTCAACGACAAGGCTGTTTACAACATCCAGCTTGCCGCCGACGAAGCCGCATCGAATGTGATCGAACATGCCTATAGAGGGAGCGCGGATGGAATGCTCGAGATCTCCTGCGGCGTGAAAGCCGAGACCCTGACCATTGTTATGGTCGACCATGGCAAGTCCTTCGATCCTTCGGAAGTGCCGTTGCCTGATATCCAAGCCGACCTGAGTGATCGCAAAATTGGGGGACTGGGAATTTTTCTCATGCGCAAGTTGATGGATGACTTTGAATACGTTTCAAGCCCGCGCGGTAATACGCTCACAATGACCAAAAGAAAGGCATAAGGCATGAAGCAGGCCTCGTCGTCAGATTGGCGCGATCTTGCCCGTCTGGGAGAGCAACTGCTCAGCGCCGCATCGCTTGCCGAGCAGCGTAACCGCGTTGTGGATGTGGCGGCGCGCCTGTTGGGCGGCGAAGCGGAGTTGTGGCTTTCTGAATCCATTTTTCGATTGCCGAACACGGAACACGCCTCGATCTTTTCGCCCGAGCCGACAACCAAAGGCATGCAACGCGCCATGGCGAGCGGCAGGATCGTGGCAGGGAGTAAAGGCGGAAAGTCGAAAAGCGCGGCGCATCCTTCGTGGGCGTCGATTCCTCTCATCGATCGCGGCGCCGCCCTAGGGGCGATTCAGATTACCCGTCCAAAGGGACCCGTTTTCAAACGAGACGATATAAATCTTCTCGAAGGGTTGGCAGGCGTTGTGGCTGTGAGTCTGACCGCTTCGCACCGCATCTCGGTTGAGCAATTTCGATTGAACCAGTTAAATCTGGTGAGCCAGGTGAGCGCGCAGATCGCGAACGTGCTCGATGTCAACGAACTTTCGGAGCGCGTCACCCAACTTATTCAGGAAACGTTCCATTTTTATTACGTGGCGATTTTCACCGTTCGTGAAAATTCTTCCGCCAACCTTCGTTTCCGTTCGAGCGCCATGGCGCAGCGCAAGGGGAAATCAAAAGCCAAGGTGGCGTTGGATGTGAAGATCGGGCAGGGGTTGATCGGCGAAGCCGCGTCGGATGGCGAGCGGATCGTCGTGCCGAACGTGAAGAAAGACGCTCGCTTTCGATTCATTGAATCGTTGCCTGAAACGCGTTCCGAGGTGGTCATCCCGCTTAAGACCGAAGGGCGGGTGCTTGGCGTGCTGGATGTGCAAAGCAATCAGGTCAATGCCTTCCACGCGAACGATCTGTTGATCCTCAATGCGCTGGCAGACACGATCGCGCGCGCCATCGAAAGCGCGCGGCTCTACCGCGATCTGCGCCGCCATTCGGACCACCTTGCATTGATCGCCGATGTGGGGCGGAGCGCGAGCGCCTCGCTGGAATTGAACACGCTCATGAAGAACGTGTCGGACTTGATCCACGAGCGATTCAAGGTTCCGCATGTGCATTTATTTACTGTTCATCGCAACCGCCGCGTCATTGAATATCAGGCGGGTAGCGGCGAACGCGACGCGGGCTCGGAGGGGTTTGCGATCTCCATGGATAACTCCTTGGGCATCATCCCCTGGGTGGCGCGCGAAGGGAAGACGGTGATTACCAACGATGTGCGCAAGGATAAACGCTATGTGCCCTCGCCTTTTCCGCCGGAAAACACCAAATCCGAAATCTGCGTGCCGTTGTTATACGATGGCGAAGTGGTCGGCTTGCTCGATATTCAAGCGGACCGCTACAACGCCTTTACCGCGGAGGATAAATTCATGTTCGAGGCGGTGGCAGATCATATTGCCATTGCTATTCACAACGCCGCGCTCTATCGGTCGGAGCAATGGCGGCGGCGCGTGGCAGACAGCCTGCGCGAGGTCGCCGGCTTGATCTCGGCAGACGAAGATGTGGATGATGTGCTGGATGTGATCCTCGCCGAATTGGAACGCAACCTGCCTGTGGATGTTTCCGCGATCTGGTTGCTGGAAGACGACCAGTTGTACCTTGCCGCGAGTCATAATATCGATGAGGGTGTGCTTGAAAAAGCGTTGTATGGTTCGGTGGAAGCATACGACGGGTTGATGCAAGTCGTTCATTCTCAAAATGCCGAGATACGAAAGCCGACAGACCCGCTGTGGGTTTCCGGTATAGCGGCAGGTTTCGACCAGAGCTATTCCGCGCTGGCTGTGCCGTTGCGCGTGGGAGACCAACCCTTTGGCGTGATCACCCTCGCGCATAACGCGGCAGGCAGATATGGGCGTGAAGCGCAAGCTGTGGCTACCACGTTCGCCAGTTACGCGGCGGTCGCCATTGAAAACACGCGCTTGTACGATGTGGCGCAGGAACAGGCGTACGCGTCGGCGGCGTTGTTGCAGGTGGCGCAGGCAATTGTCAGCCTGAATGATCTCGATGAAATTCTCGGCACGATCATCCGTATCATGCCGATCCTCACCGGTGTGCAACGCGCCGCTTTGTATCAATGGGATGCTTCTCATGAGCAATTTGCGCCCACGCAAAATTATGGGCTGAGCGTCGAGGATGAAAGGCAATTCTGGGAGCGGTCGTTTTCACCGGGTGAATTTACTTTCCTCGATTTATGCCGCGGCGCCACGGGGATGTTAGCGTGTCCGCTCGAAGGACAGGGAGGGTTACAGGCGTGGTTATCAGCCAGCCCGTCGGAGGAAGCGAATCTTGCCAACCCCAACGCCTTGTTGTTCGCCGTCCCGATCGCCGTCAAGGATACGTTGTACGGCGTGATGCTCATCGAAGAGGCGGAGGGAGGATTGCGTTTCCGCGCCCGCCGCCTGGAAATCATTACCGGAATCGCCCAACAAGCCGCGCTGGCGATTCAAAACGACCTTCTGCAAAAGGAGATGGTGGTGCGCGAGCGCCTCGAAACGGAAGTGCAGTTGGCTCGCCAAATTCAGCAGACCTTCCTCCCCGACGCGCTCCCGCAAGTGGAGGGCTGGGACTTCTCAGCGCGTTGGAAAACGGCGCGCCAGGTGGGCGGCGATTTCTACGATGTGTTCGACCTGCCCAACGGAAGGATCGGTTTGTTCATCGCGGATGTGGCAGATAAAGGCGTGCCGGCGGCGTTGTTCATGGCGCTCACGCGGACACTGGTGCGAGCCGCCGTGCTCGAGACCGAGTCGCCTGCCCAGGCGTTGGCGCGCGTCAACGAGCTTTTGATTCCCGATACGCGCCAGGGGATGTTCGTCACGGCGATTTATGCGGTGCTGGATACCGCCAGCAACGAATTAACCTATGTCAACGCGGGGCACAACCCGCCGATCTGGGTGAAACAGGATGGCTCGATCGAAAAACTTACCCGAACTGCCATTGCCCTCGGCGTTTCGACGGATCATGGCGTCGAACAGAAGACCATCCAACTGGCGGGCGGTGATAACATCCTTTTCTATACTGATGGCTTGACCGAATCGTTCAATAACGAAAGCGAATTTTTTGGAGAAGCGCGACTCATCGACGCCTTGTTGACAAATCTCTGCGCCTCGGCTTCAGATTTGATCGACGTGGTGGAAAAAGCGCTGCTCGATTTTATTCAAGATATGCCTCCCGCCGATGATTTAACGATGCTGGCAGTGAGACGGATGTGAAGCGCGGGTATTTGTGGTTGACCGGACGGTTTGTAAATAAAAAACCCGCTTCGTTCTTGAAGCGAGTTTTTTGTTCACTGATGTTACGCAGTTGGACTTGATTTGGCTCTCGTCATGCGACATGTGGCAGATTATCAATTAAACCAAGCAATCTCTCCGCCACAGTTTGAACCATGGCGACACTGAGTCGCGGAGTTTTGAATTGCGTTTCTCAGCGTCCAAAAAAGAAAAGGTCAGGTGGCGAGTTGATTTTTATCCTTCTGCTTTGACTTCCCCGGCGGTTTCGTCTACTTTTAACCCGCGCAGGGCATCGTCCAAGCTTGTCGCGTCGCGGCGCGCGCCGGTGGCGGAAGCGCCGCAGTAGGGGCAGATGTTCCACGGGAGTTCCATCAGTTTGTTGCAGTTCTCGCAGTTCTTTTTTAATTTGGTGTGACAGTTTGGGCATACCTGCCAGTCATCTTTGACGCGCCGTTCGCAACCGGGGCAGAGGGGTAAATCTTCGAGAGCCTGAAGGAGCGCTTCTTCTTCCAACGTCTTTTGGTAATCTTCTTCGAGGGTCTTCGGCGGGCGTAGGATCAAATACACGAGGATGCCCGGCAGACTCAATACGGCGACAAGAAGCGTTGCCAGGGTCTGCGCGAGCGGATCGCGCGCGCGCGTGCGGATATCGCGATACGTCCAAATGACGAGCGCGATCCATAACGCGGCGATGAAGGCGGCGCCGAAACCTGTCAAGACCAGGATAATGTTGCTGAGAAATGAGGGGTCAAGATTCATAACGTGTCGATATTTTATCTCATATTGCGAAGCGCGGGAACTTTGGGTATAAGGCAATCGCATTTGAAAATCTCGAGGCTCAAAACACGGTGTTTTGCCTTCGAATCCGCTACTCTTCGCCAATCTGCGCGAAATTTTCCGAGAAAGATTAGCGTGAATTCGTGAGGATTAGCGGAAAAGAACCAAATGCGATTGCCCTAAACTTTGGGAGTGGCAACTTTGTGTGTGGCGAAGACATCTTTTGCAAGCCTGTTTCGCCGCACCCGGAAATTTCAACTGCAAGGCGAATCCATGTTCGGGTATACTTTGCCTCATTCAAATTATAGGAGTCTTACATGGAGTGGCTTTTACAACCCCAAACTTGGATCGCGTTCCTCACGCTCGTTGTGCTGGAACTCGTCCTCGGCGTGGATAATATTATCTTTATTTCGATTCTGGCGGGCAAGTTGCCCGTTGAAGATCAGTCGCGCGCCCGTACCACAGGCATTTTGTTGGCGGTGGTGACGCGGTTGCTGTTGTTGTTCTCTCTCTCGTGGATCATCAACCTCAAGGATCCCATATTTACCGTGATGGGGTATACCCTTTCCGAGCGCGACATCGTCCTTCTGGCGGGCGGCATTTTCTTGATCTGGAAAGCCACGCGCGAAATTCATGAGAAACTGGAAGGCTCCGAAGGACATGCCTCCGCCAAAGTCCATGCCTCGTTTTGGAGCGTGATCGTTCAGATCATGTTGTTGGACATCGTCTTCTCGCTCGATTCGGTCATCACCGCCGTCGGCATGGTGGATGAGTTGCCGATCATGATCGCGGCGGTCATCATCGCCGCATTAGTGATGATCTTCCTTGCCGCCCCTCTCAGCAATTTTGTCGAGGGACATCCCACGATCAAGATGCTTGCGCTCAGTTTCTTGCTGTTGATCGGCTTTACGCTGGTCGTCGAAAGTCTTGACGTGCACATCCCGAAGGGATATATCTACTTCGCCATGGGCTTCTCTGTGATGGTGGAAACGCTGAACTTGCGGATGCGCCAACGCTCCGAGCCTGTGCAACTGCGCAGTCCATACCAAGCCAGCGCTCCTGTCCCTGTGATGGCGGAGGTGTCGGCTCCAAAGACCCGTTCTGTCAAATCTACTCCAAAAAAGAAATCTACAAAGAAGCGAAAATAAACTCGAATCAAAAAGGACTTCTGCGAAATACAGAAGTCCTTTTTGCTCACTGTTCACTGCTTACTGCTTACTTCTCACTACTCACTGATAACTGCTTTCACTTCCTCCCATCCCTCACCGCTTTCATAAACCCCACAAACAACGGATGCGGCTTCATCGGGCGCGACAAAAACTCAGGGTGGAACTGACTCGCCACCATGAATGGATGATCCTCGATCTCGACGATTTCCACCAGTTTGCCGTCGGGAGACATGCCTGAGAAAACCATGCCTGCCTTCTCAAAATCTTTTTTGTAATTGTTGTTGAATTCAAAGCGATGGCGGTGACGTTCCTCCACTTTTTTCTCGCCGTAGGCTTTGGCGGCTTTCGAGCCTTCCTGCAATTCGCAGGGATATAAGCCGAGCCGCATCGTGCCGCCCATGTCGGTGATCGCGCGTTGGTCGAGCATCAAGTCAATGACGGGATATTCCGAGCCGCGATCAAACTCAGAGGAGTTGGCATCTTCGTGATTCAACACGCCGCGCGCGAATTCAATGCACATCACTTGCATCCCCAAACACAGACCGAGATACGGAACTTTCTTCTCGCGCGCATACCGCGCCGCTAAAATTTTCCCTTCGATGCCGCGCGAGCCGAACCCGCCAGGGACGAGGATGCCATCCGCGTTTTGCACCACATCCCAGCCTTTGTCTTTTTCGAGGTCAGCCGCGTGCACCCAGCCGATCTCCACTTCCACGTCGTTGGCGAGCGCGGCATGTTTCAACGCCTCGCGCACCGACATATACGCGTCTTGCAGTTCGACATATTTTCCAACCAAGGCAACTTTCACCGTTTGCTTCGGTTTTCTCACGCGCTCCACAAGTTTCTCCCATGGCTTCATGTCCACCCTGCGCGTGGCTTTCATGTTCAACTTCTCAACGAGATAATCGCTGACGCCCGCCTTCTCCAACAAAAGCGGGACTTCATACAACACATCGCTCGTGATCATCGGCACGACGGCTTCTTTTTCCACGTCGCAGAACAGCGCGATCTTGTCGCAAATATCTTTGTCAACAGGATAATCTGAACGCGCGATGATCATGTTTGGCGAAATACCGATCGAGCGCAACGCCGCCACGGAGTGTTGCGTGGGCTTGGTCTTGATCTCGCCCGTCGCTTTGATGTACGGCAACCACGTCACGTGGATGAAGAACACGTTCTCGCGCCCGACCTCGTTGCGGAGTTGTCTCAGCACTTCGAGAAACGGCTGCGACTCGATGTCGCCAACCGTCCCGCCGACCTCGACCAGTACAATATCGGCATTCGTCTCTTTGCCAATGGACGCGACTCGCCGCTTGATCTCATTCGTAATGTGCGGAATGACCTGAATCGTCCCGCCAAGAAAATCGCCGCGCCGTTCTTTGCCGATGATCTCGGCGTAGACCTGTCCGCTGGTGAAGTTGGACGAACGGCTGAGGCGGATGTCAATGAATCGTTCGTAGTGACCCAGATCGAGGTCCGTTTCCGCGCCGTCATCGAGCACGTACACCTCTCCATGTTGGTACGGACTCATCGTGCCAGGGTCCACGTTGATATACGGATCCAATTTCTGCACGGTCACATTGAAACCTCGTTCCTTCAGCAAGAGTCCTGTCGCCGCCGCAGTCACGCCTTTGCCAACCGAAGAAACAACCCCGCCCGTGAAAAATAAATATTTTGTGGTCATAAAATAATTCTCCAATTCTCTAATCCTCTAACCTCTAATCCTCTAATTCTCCAATCCTCTGCCTCAACCCCGCCCTGCCTCCACCCCATTAAAAGAAACGGGGAGGGCGTTTCAGCCCTCCCCGTCGGGGATTGCATTTCCTGTGTGTTCTGGCAGTTCTTCGATTTCATCCGACCAGTTTCACAATATCTTCCGCGGCGCGCCGCATCTCGAGAAAGATCAAACCGAGTTTCGCTTCATGCCGCGCCATGGCAGTTAACACTGCTTCCTGCCCAATAGACGTCAACACGATCGACCCCGCATCGCCTTTGATGTACACCTGCTCCAACCCTCCGCGTCCCAACTCGTTGGAGATCCGCTCGCCGAGCGAGAGCATCGCCGCCGACATTGCCGACACGCGATCTTCCTCCACGCCTTGCTGCAAAGCCGAAGCCATGATCAACCCGTCCACAGAAACAACGGCCGAAGCCTCGATATCGGGCGCGGCGGCTTGCATGTTTCGTAATCGGTCCACGATCTGGTCGGCGCGGGATTTTGCCATAACAATTCTCCTAAAATAAATCTGCCAAAGTTTACCATACTTCATTTTGCATGTCATTGCGACGGTTCCGCGCTGAGCGGAGTGGCGCGTGATGTTCGCGCCACGAAGTCGAAGCGTCACTTGCATCATACAAAATTGACCCATGTATCCCTTCGTGTTAAACTTGAACGTTCGACTAATGAAGACCCGCCTCCTTCTCCCCTTCGTTTTGTTGCTCCTCGCCGCGCAGGATTCGCCGCCCGTAGCGATCACCTCTCCCGCGGCGGGCGAAGTTTTGCATGGAGAAATTACGGTCATCGGCTCGACGGATATTCCAAATTTCTTCTCCGCTCAACTGGACTTCAAATACGCTTCAGACGACGGGGATGGCTGGTTCCCCCTAGCCGCGTTATCTCAGCCCGCGCTTGACTCGCCTCTCTACCTCTGGAACACTGCCTCCATCACCGACGGCGCCTACATCCTGCGCTTGCGCGTCACCCTCGCCGACGGGACATTCCAAGAAGCGACAGTCCCCATCACCATCCAAAACGACGCGCCGATATTCACTCCAACGCCTGTTGTGACTTCCACGCCCGAATCCTCCATTGGAGTACAAATCCCAACCCCATTCCTCCTCGCCGCCTCGCCCACTCCCACCGAAGTCCCGCGCCCAACCCCGACGCCTCTCCCAGCCAACCCCGCCTCATTGACTCGATCCACCATCCTCGCCAGCCTCGCTCGCGGAGCCTTGGTCATCATCGGCTTATTCATTTTCTCCGCCATCCTCCTCCGCCTCCGTAATACTTGAAACTTGAAACATGAAACTTGGAACTTGACACATGACAGACCCCTACCTCCTCATCGGACTCGGCAACCCAGGACGTGAATACGCCAACACACGTCACAACTTTGGCTTCATGGCAATTGACCGTCTCGCAGTGCGACTCAACGCGCGCGGCATGAAAGTCCAATCGAAAGCCATCGTGATGGATTCAAAATATGAGGATCACAAACTCATCCTCGCCAAGCCGCAGACGTACATGAATCTCTCAGGTCAATCGGTGCAGGGACTGGCTCACTTCTATAAGATTCCCAACGAAAACCTAATGATCCTCTCCGATGATCTCGATCTGCCCTTCGGCACCATCCGCATCCGCGCCTCGGGCGGACCTGGCGGACAGCGCGGCTTGTCGTCCATTTTGGAAAAACTCGGCACGAAAGATATTCCCCGCATGAGACTCGGCATCGGTCGCCCGCCTGGTCGCATGGACCCCGCCGATTACGTCCTGCAAAACTTTTCGCGCGACGACTTGAAATCCCTCTCCGAACTCCTCGACCGCGCCGCCGACGCCGCGCTTGAGTTTGTGGTGAATGGTTTGAATGCGGCGATGAATAAATTTAATGGTGACGCAAGAGATTAGATGACTAGAGACTAGATGACTAGAGACTGGTTCGTTACCAATCCTCTACTTTCTACTCTCTAATCCTCTAATCCTCTGCTCTCTACCTATGCTCTCCATCCTCAACTCCATCCGTTCGCTCCCACAATATCAGAATCTTCTTTCCCAACTCAAAGCGGGGAAACAAATCGCTGGGCTGGGACTTCCGCGCGCGGCACGATTGCCTGTGCTTGCGGCGTTGCTGGAGGATATTGGGCAACCAATCCTCTTCATCACCGATCGCGCCGACCACGCGTTGTCCATGTTCGATGAGTTGGGATTTTGGGTCAAGTCGCCGCGTTATCATTTTGCGGAGCCGAATCCGTTGTTTTACGAGCAAGCCGCGTGGGGCGTGACCACTCGCCGCGACCGCCTGCAAGCGTTGACCGCACTTTCCACTTACCATTTACCATTTACTCCAAAACCCGAAGCCCCTCCCGTGTTCGTGACCTCCATTCGCTCGTTGATGACGCGCACGATGCCGCGGCGCGACTTCCTCAAGGCGTGCAAGAAGTTATCGGTCAATCAAACCATTCAACCCGATTCGCTCTTGCGGAGTTGGGCAGAGATCGGCTACCAGCGCGTCAACACCGTGCTGGAGCCTGGACAATTCTCCAGCAGGGGAGGGATTCTCGACATCTGGGCAACTGCCGAGACGATGCCTGTCCGTTTGGATTTCTTCGGCGACGAGATCGAAACGATTCGCAGATTCGACCCCGCCTCCCAGCGCACGATTGAAAAATTGGATTCGGTCCTCGTCACGCCCGCGCGGGAATATTTGGTTCGTCACGATCCGTCAGCAGTTCAACTGCTGACGGAACAATCGAACGAAGAGCAATCCGCAGTTCAACTGCGGATTGAACGGGAAGATAATATTTCCGAATTCCACATCCCTCTTCTTCATTTACAACCCGCGACGTTGCTCGATTATCTCCCTCAAAAAGCCATCGTGTTGATTGACGACCTGTCCATCATCGAATCGATGGCGGAGGAGGTCGAGGCGCAGGCGGTCAAGTTCAGGCAGGAGAGTATCGCGGAAGAGACGTTGTCCGCTGAGTTCCCGTTGCCGTATGTTCCGTGGTCGGAGTTGTACGATGGCGTGCAGGGTGGGTTGGTGGAGTTGGGCTACTCTGCGAGGGAAGAGGTTGGAGAGCAGAGACTAGAGACTGGAGACTTTGAGGAGTCTTTGGCTTCTCGCTTTGGTCATGACGAAAGATTCGGGGGGAGGCTGAAGAATTTTGTTGACTATGTTGCGGGATTGATCTCGAAAAAGGAATCCGTCATCGTCGTGTCGCGGCAGGCTAAAAGGTTGGAGGAACTTTGGGGAGAGGCGAACCAGCCCGACCCGTCGAATGAACCGCCGCTCTTTATCGAGTCATCTTTATCAGAGGGATTCGTCCTCAATCTCCAATCCTCTAATTCTCCAATTCTCGACTCGCAATTACCAATTACTAATTACGAATCTTTACCACGACTTCACTTGATAACCGATTCGGAGATCTTCGGCTGGGAACGCCCTCAACCCCGCACGCGCCAGCGACCTGTTGCCGAGACTCCCGAATCGGTGTATGCCGATTTGAACGTGGGCGATTATGTGGTGCACATTGATCACGGCGTCGGGCGGTTTGGCGGATTGGTGCAACGCGAGTTGGATAATCACGCGCGCGAATTTCTCGCGGTGGAATATGACGGCGGCGGGCAGTTGTTCGTGCCTGTGCATCAAGCGGATCGGTTGACGCGTTATGTGGGCGCGGAGGGCGCGGCGCCCGCGTTGGATCGTTTGGGCGGGCAGGAGTGGCACGAGAAAAAAGGACGCGTGAAAGCCGCGGTGTTGGAAGTGGCGCAAGAGATGTTGGACTTGTACGCGCGCCGTCATGTGGCGCTGGGATATTCTTTCAAGCCCGATACCGCGTGGCAAAAAGAATTGGAAGATTCTTTTCCGTATGTGGAGACCGAGGATCAACTGCGCGCGTTGAACGACATCAAGCGCGATATGGAATCGTCGCGCCCGATGGATCGTTTGTTGTGCGGCGATGTTGGTTATGGAAAAACCGAAGTGGCGTTACGCGCCGCGTTCAAAGCCGTGATGGACGGCAAGCAAGTAGCGATCCTTGTGCCAACGACTGTATTGGCGCAACAACATTACGAAACATTTTTGCAGAGGCTCGCCGCGTTCCCTGTGAAAGTAGAAATGCTTTCGCGCTTCCGCACGCCGCGCGAGCAAACAACAATTCTGCACGGACTCGCCATCGGCGAAATTGATATCGTTGTCGGCACGCATCGTTTGATCTCTGGCGATGTGCAATTCAAAGAACTCGGCTTGGTCGTCATTGACGAAGAGCAACGCTTCGGCGTCACACACAAGGAGCATCTCAAAAAACTCCGCACCGAAGTGGACGTGTTGACTCTCACCGCCACGCCGATCCCGCGCACGTTGTACATGGCGCTCACGGGCGTGCGCGACATTTCGAATCTCAACACGCCGCCCGAGGAGCGACTGCCCATCGTCACGCATGTCGGTCCGTATTCGCCGAAACTTGTGCGGCAGGCGATCCTGCGCGAACTCGAACGCGGCGGACAAATTTTCTTTGTGCATAACCGCGTCCAGACCATCGACGCGATGCGCGCGCATCTCAATCAACTCGTCCCCGAAGCGAACGTGGATATCGGTCACGGGCAGATGCCAGAGAATCAACTCTCGGAAGTGATGCATCGCTTCAACAACGGCGATACCGATATTTTATTGTCAACGACGATCATCGAATCGGGATTGGACATCCCCAACGCGAACACGCTCATCGTGGACCGCGCCGACACCTTCGGCTTGGCTCAACTCTATCAACTACGCGGTCGTGTCGGACGTGGAGCTGCGCGCGCCTACTCCTACTTTTTTCGCCACAACAAGCTGACCCCCACCGTGGACGGTCAACAGCGGCTCGAAGTGATCGCCGAAAACACGCAACTCGGCGCGGGCTATTCGATCGCCATGCGCGACCTTGAGATCCGCGGCGCGGGCGAATTGCTCGGCACGCGTCAATCGGGTCACATTCAAGCGGTGGGATTTCATTTGTACACGCGGTTGTTGGCGGATGCGGTGAGACGGATAAGAACGGTCAAAGGTCAAATGTCAAAAGTTGAAGAACCAAGTTTGACTTTTCGACCTTCGACCTTTGACTTGCCTTTGTCCATGCCCGTGAACGTTGACCTCCCCCTCGCCGTCGGAATCCCTGCTGAGTACATCCCCGATCAGGATTTGCGCTTGCGTCTGTATCGTCGCATCGCGGATTTGCGCGACGAAACCGAAATCGACGCGCTGGCGTCCGAGTTCAAAGATCGCTTTGGCGAATTGCCCGACATGACCGCGAATCTGTTTTACCAGATGCGAGTCAAACTGCGAGCCGAGAAGGCGGGATTGTCATCCATCAATTGGGAAAGCGGACAGATCGTCCTGCGTTACCCAACTCCCACAAACGGCACGGAACCCAAACGCCTCGCTGATCTTGGCGCAGGCATCCGCGGCGGCAAGTCCGCGTATTGGTGTTCGTTCGGGGAGGAATGGGAGGGGAAATTGTTGGATGTGTTGGGGAGGTTAGTTTAACGGCTGGCGTGACTTGCGCTGGGGTGGGCGGCGGTACGCCGTCCGACTGGAAAAATTCCCAGGGGTAGAACAAAGTTTGGAATCGCGCCTGAATCCCCAGCGTTGGGTGCGCGCTTTTTGGAGCAGACTTTATTGTATGAATTCAACTGTGCTTACCATAGACTCAAAAATCTTTTGACCTCGTGTGTACCATGCACCTACATTGTACCTGTGATCTCTGTTTGAAAAACCATATGCAATTAAATATTGGTTCGTAGAAATCTGTAAGACAATTATTTCACCGCTGAAAGTGAATCCCATAAATTTCTCACTCTCAATAATCAATTCTACGGCAGTGCCTTCATTGCCATTTGCAATTATGGAAGTTTCTATTGCTTGAGTTATTACTACTTTTTCCTCCTCTTTATCCATAAAGCTGGACACCCAATAATCCGATAAATCGGATGTAGATTTGAAACGAGGGTCAGTTTTTGTTCCATAAATACAAAAAGTAAACTCATCGTTTTGTATACAGATAGAATGAATATCGTTATCTAATTCGGATAAACTTATTTCATCTTTCGCAGCTTGTTGATATGGTTCAAACGAGAATCCTGCTTGTTGATAGTACAGGCGCCCCCCTATCTCATAATTTGGATCTACGACCAGTTTTCGAGGAGCATCCTTATTGGGCGCAAAATTAATTTGAGGCATGTCGCATCTAAATAATGCAAAAGCCAAGAGAAGAAGCAAAAATTTATGAACTTTTTTCATGCTCATCCTTACAGGTATATTAATTCACATTGTTTTGGTATTTGTCTGCTCAACTAGGGTTATACCGCCGAAAGTTAAAATTTGATGAATAAATTATAGCACTCACTCCCTTGCTCTTTATCCCTTCACAACCTTCCCACCCCTCATCACCAGCGCGATAGTATCGTTGTTCTCCAGTGAACGAATATCCTGAATCGAATTTATTTCCGCCCTCATTCTACATCTTCACCGCCCGCGTGGCAATGTAGTTAGGATGATATTTCCCCAGCGGCGAATCGGTCATCACGTCTTCGTACAGGTCGGTGAGGACGAATCCCGCCGTGCATTGTCCGCCGAGCAGATTGTCCCTTATGCCTTATTCCGCAGTTCCCTCATGCGACGCAATGTATTCGAGAGTCGCTTGAGTGATTAACCCTGAGCGGGTTTCTCCATTGTCGGAGGCGAATTTATCCATCAAGTTCAACACTCGTTCGGGCAACGTAATATTTACCCGCTTCGACTTGCCCGAAAGTTTCGCCGCGTCCACTGAAACGACCGCCCAAACGCCGTCGGCATAGTCGGGGTTGTTCTGATGATATTCGATGGTTTGAGGCGTGGGTATGGCTTCCCCGTCAATTAGCATACCTTCTAAATGTGCCTCGATGGCTTCGACAACTTCCGATAATGCTTCATCGAGGGTTGCGCCCGCGCTAAAGCATCCCGCCACATCTGGAACGGTCACGCCGTAATCGCTGTTAGGGTCTTTGTGAATAACAACTGGATAGCGCATTTTCTCTCACTTTTTCTCTGACCAGGACCAACCTGCCTGACGGTAAATACTGCGAAGGGTTCCGATTGGCAAATCTCTTTTCGGGTGCGGAACAGTCACCCTGCCAGGTTTTACGGGATGTTTGAAATGATGGTGACTGCCGCGCACATGCACAAGTGACCAGCCGTCTGCTTTGAGTTTTGTGATAACATCCCGACTGTTCATGGCGCAATTATACACACCCTACACACTGCGTCAATGCTCACACGAAATGCCTCGCCGATCTGGGCGCGGCATCCGCGGCGGCAAGTCTGCGTATTGGTGTTCGTTTGGCGAGGCGTGGGAAGGGAGGTTGTTGGAGGTGTTGGGGAGGTTGTAACAAAGTCCGTCATTGCGAGCCGAAGGCGAAGCAATCTCCGTTTGGGCGAAGAAAATGCCTGAAAACGTCACAGAATCCCCATAACCAGGTATAGTCGTCGTTAGGTTGTTTTTTCTTCACTCACAACTTTTAATCGTGCTTTTGGTTCGCGAAAAACAAAGATCGCGATAGCCAATCCGATCGCGCCTCCACCGAGTATGCCAAGTAGTCCAAAGATAGGCGGGATTACAAGAATGGTATCTGGCATAGGTTTACTATCAAATTCCCAAACTATGCCTTGATCGTCAATAAGCGCGGTATAACGTCGGAAGCCAGTGCCCCATAAGAATCCTGACTTAAAACATTTATTCTGGAAGGGTGACGGTGCTGGTGAAATAGAAAACTCATAGTCATCGAGAGCACATGGCATCTGAAGCTCATCGACAGCGACGATATCTACCGTTGTCAAATCCTTGACCCACTTACTCTGCGGCTCAGCCTGATAATGATATATGTTGCCGTCGAGAGTTTCAATGTACAGTGGAGGTTCACCTGCAGCCGGAATGAGTCGGATGACCTCCGCAGGCGGTAAGGGAAGTTGCTTCCATGCCGGCTGGTCGGCAGTAAGTGAACTTACACTAATACCGAAGCCGATAAGGTAGCCCACAACAATCATAATAAGAACAATGAGGATTCGAAGAACAAGCATATCAGGAAATTGGAGTCGGAATTTGTCTTCGCGCTCATTCTACATCTTCACCGCCCGCGTGGCAATGTGGTTGGGATGATATTTTCCCAGTGGCGAATCGGTCATCACATCTTCGTACAGGTCGGTGAGGACGAATCCCGTCGCGCATTGCCCGCCGAGCAAATCCGTCAGCGAGTGACCGAATTCGAGGGGTAGACCTTTTGCGAGATATTCATCCAAGTCCTCTTTCGGGAGGCTGGTCGCGTCTGAGTCGTTCGTAGGTCAGGCTTTTAGCCTGACGTGCTTCTAGCATTTGACATATGGCGGGTTAAAAACCCGCCCTACAAATACTTATGCAATAGGTCCAGTTTTTCAACTATCTTTATACCCTCTACATCTTCACCGCCCGCGTGGCAATGTAGTTGGGAAGAAATTTCCCCAGCGGCGAATCGGACATCACAGCTTCGTACAGGTCGGTGATGACGAATCCCGCCGAGCAGGTCGGTCAGTGAGTGACCGAATTCGAGGGGCGTGTAACCTTTTAATTCTTTGAAATTCAGTTTGTGTAACTTATAATAACCCAAGAACTTGATTTCTGTTCATTCAAGGAGGTGGCTGGCAAAGATTTTCAGGGGCGCTCATGAACTAAAGCAAACGATCCAATTAGACAACCATGAGGAGATTGTATGAAACGATCAGTTCGTATGTTAGTTGTATTCCTATTAGTGGGATTGATCCTGATGCCAGCCCAAACCTTGGCGCAGGCATCGAATCTGGCAGGCGTGGGTCTGCTGGACGACTTCAACCGGGCGAACGGGGTATTAAACGGAAATTGGTCTGGCAACCGATCGAAGTATCGCATCTTGAATAACCAGTTGTACGTCAATAGCAACGCGTCGAATGCGGATATTTACTGGAAGACCGCACTTGGCGTCGACCAGGAAGCCTACGTTACATTCGTCGATGTGAAAGACACCGCCACCGAACAAAACCTCCTGCTCAAAGCGCAAAGCAACCGCACGTGGGGCGATGGCGTCATTGAAGTCCTGTATGACGCGAATCAGCACATGGTACAAGTGTGGACGTGGGAGTGGCCCAAAGGCTGGGTCAAATATGGCGGAGATATGCCCGCCACCTTCGCGGACGGCGACACCTTCAGCGCTCGCGCTTATGGCAACGGGTTTGTCGAAGTCTATCAAAACGATACCTTGTTGGGCGCGCGCGATATCACAGCCTGGCCCCATTACGCCAAAGGCGGATATGTCGGTCTGTGGTTCATCGGCGGGCGCGGAGCCATCCTCGATGATTTCGGCGGCGGGACGATCATCGATCCTCCGTACCAGCTTGTCGACCTCCAATTGCTCGCTTTCAACGACTATCACGGGTACCTCGAGACCTCTGGCAACCCGGGACCCGGCAACGTGGGTAGCGACCCGGCTGGCGGCGGCGAATTCCTTTCCGCGAAACTTACCCAACTCCGCGCGGGGAATGCAAACAGCCTCACCGTGGCGGCAGGCGACTTGATCGGCGGTTCGCCCTTCCTCTCCGGCATGTTCCACGATGAGCCATCCGTCGAAACGTTGAATGCCATGGGGCTGGATGTCTCCAGCGTCGGTAATCACGAATTCGATGAAGGCGTGGTGGAACTCCTGCGTATGCAAAACGGCGGCTGTCACCCAGTGGACGGTTGTTACTTCCCCAGTGACCCGTACCCCGGCGCAAACTTCAATTGGCTCGCCGCGAACGTCGTCAACGATGTGACCGGTGAAACGCCCCTGCCTCCGTACTGGATCGATGAGATCGACGGCGTGAAAGTCGGCTTCATCGGCATGACCCTCGAAGCAACCAACACGCTTGTGTCGCAATCCGGCATCAATGGCTGGACCTTCCTCGATGAGGCAGATACCGCCAACGCGCTCGTTCCCGAGTTACAGGCGCAAGGCGTCGAAGCGATTGTGGTGCTCATGCACGAAGGCGGCTCGCAAACGCCTCCTCCGGGCGCGGTTAATGCTTGTGTCGGCATCAGCGGGCCCGTTGTGCAGATCAACAACCTGCTCGACCCCGCCATCGACGTGGTGGTCACAGGACACACGCACCTCCCGTATAACTGTCTGCTCAACGACCCGAATGGGAATCCCCGTATTGTGACGAGCGCGTACTCGTTTGGTCGCGTGGTCTCTGAGATTAACCTCGTTCTTGACCACCGCACAGGCGACATCCGCCGCGACCTCAGCTCCGCCACCAACCATGCCGTCGTTCGCGCGCAATTGACGGCTGATGCCGCCATCACCGCCATCATCAACAAGTGGAAGGTGATCAGCGACCCGATCGGCAAAGCGCAAGTGGGCACGATCACGGCTGATATCCGTCGCGCCTTCAACGGCGCCGCCGAAGATCGCGGCTCCGAGTCGAACGCGGGCAACATGATCGCCGATGCCCAACTCTTTGCAACCCAAGTTAATGGCGCGCAGATCGCGTTCATGAACCCGGGCGGCATCCGCTCCGATTTGATCTTCGCCAAGTCCGGCGCAGAGGCGGTGGATGGTATCGTCACCTACTCGGAAGCGTTCACCTTCCAGCCTTTCAGTAACGTCCTGATGACGATGCCCATGACCGGCGCTCAAGTTCAATCGGTGCTTGAAGATCAGTGCCAGCCTGCCGGCTCGAGCCGTCCGTTCCTGCACCTCGGCGTATCGGTCGGGTTCAGTTACGATCTCTCCAAGACATTTGGCTTGGTGGATCACGACAACAACCCCACGACGGCGCCGATCAACTCGTGCACCTCGATCACGGTCTCGAACATCATGTTGAATGGCGTCCCGCTCAACCCGGCGGATACGTATATGGTAACGGTCAACCAGTTCCTTGCCGACGGCGGCGATAACTTCGTCACCTTCCGCGATATCGACCCGTCCCTGCGTATCGGCGGCGGTATCGACCTCGATGAGTTGATCGCCTACTTTGCGGCGAACAGCCCGGTCTCCCCTCCGGGAACGAATCGAGCCAACGAACTGCCGTAAAAACAAGCAAGTCGTTTCAATGAATCAGGGTCGCAGAAATGCGACCCTGATTTTTTATCCCTTCATCGCCCGCGTGGCAATGTAGTTGGGATGAAATTTCCCCAGCGGCGAATCGGACATCACGTCTTCGTACAGGTCGGTGATGACGAATCCCGCCGCGCATTGTCCGCCGAGCAAATCCGTCAGCGAGTGACCGAATTCGAGAGGCAGACCTTTGGCGAGATATTCGTCCAAGTCCTCTTTCGAGAGGCTGGTCATGTCTGAATAGGGGATCGAGTGCGCGACTTCGAGGATGCCCTCGTCCATTTTGTACAGGTCGAAAATGTAGTGGACGGGATTCATCGAGCCTGTCAACAAAATCCCGCCGTGACGGAGAACGCGATAACATTCGCGCCACACCACGCGGACATCTTGCATGAACACCGTCGAAACGGGATTGAAGATCAAGTCGAATGATTCATCGGGGAACATGGATAAATCCGCCGCGTCACCTTCGATGGTTTTGAGAGTCAAGCCTTCGCGTTCGGCGACGAGCGTGTCTTGCTTGAGTTGGGCAGGGGAGTTGTCGAAGACGGTCACGTTCGCGCCGAGCGCGGCGAAGATGGGTCCCTGCTGACCGCCTCCGCTGGCGAGGCATAACACGTCCGCGCCATTGAGGGGAGGAAACCAGCGATGCGGAGTTGGAATATTTTCCGTGAGCAAAACTTGGAACTCGCCGCGTTTTGCTTGTTCGATGACTTCGTGAGTCACGGGCTGAGTCCAGCGGTTGTTCGATTCGACTTCGCGGTTCCATGCCTCGCGATTGTAGGTGCGGATGTCCATATCACTTCCTTCGTTTTTAATCGGGACGCTGATGAACGCTGAAAACGCAGATTTTATTCTTTTAGAAATCAGCGCAGTCAGCGCGCTTCGCGGTCTGCGTCCAAAAGTTTTCAGCCCAAACAAAACCATCAATCATCCTTGCGGTTCTGTCAATTACAGGGATTTTACATGGGGATAATATTGTTGTAAATCGGATTCGTAGAATCACAGGTAAGGAGAATTGCCCATGAAAAAATTGTTGCCAATTATCGCCCTCTTGTTGTTGGTGTCCGCCTGCGCCGCGCCTGCGACACAATCCGCGCCGACGCAGGCGCCAGTGGTGGAGTCGCCTCCCGCAACGGCGACCCAGCCGCCCGTCGAGAATGAAGCGGCTGTTCCCGTCACAGAAGATTACGCCATCTTCTCGATCAACGTGCAGGATTTTTCGCATCCCGCTGAATCTGCCGCAGTGTTGAATCACATCATTGACTTGCACGAAGAATTGAACGTGCCAGTGGATGTCTATCTCACCGATGTGATGGCAAAGATTTATGCCGAACAATATCCCGACTTGTTGGCGCGTCTGAAAACATCGCCCGTTGTTGCTGTCTCGTATCATTATCGCGCGCCGCGACCGTATGCCAACAATTACGATTGGCTCGGCTTGAGCACGATGAGCGCCGACGAGTTGTATCAAACGGTGATGCGTTACGAAACGCGCGAGGTTGATCCTGTGACGGGGCAAACAACGGATGCGGCGGGCGGTTATCAATACGTGGCGGACATGATCGGGTATGCGCCGTACGCGGCGTCGTCCATTGCGGACTCGGCGGAAATTGACAGCGCGATCTTACAAGTGTTCGACGAACTCGGCGCGCAGATGACGGTGGTGCATGGGCGCGCGTTGAATCTTGGCGACGTGAAAAAAGGTTTGCCGATCCGACCCGAACATTACGATTACAAATTGTTTGAATTCATCGGGCAGGACGCGGTCGCGAGTTTTGAGTCCGCGCTCACGCAGGCGCATCAATCGGGCGGCGTCGCGCCGTATTTCGTCGGCGTGAAGATGCACGATAACGATTTCTTCGCAACAAAATCCGCGTGGCTCACCGTCTATGTCGATGGCGGCAAACGCCCGAACTGGGACACGTCGCTCGCCGCGCCGCTACTCTCACAACCCGAACAAGATGCGATGTGGGCGATGTATGAACAAACCGTTCGTTATGTCGCGTCGCAAATGGATCGCGTGACGCCAGTGAATATTCCGATGGTTTTGGAAATGTTGAAATACCTACACTAAAAAGGATTTCCCATGAAAAGACTTTTCACCCTCGTAATCGGATTTCTTCTTTTGACGGCGTGTGTGACAGCCCCATCAGCGCCTCAGACCCAGCCTCCGCCTGATTCAGTTTCCCCAACCGAATCTCAGCCCACGCTTTCCCCCGCGCCTGAGGCATCTGGCACAACCCTCTACCTCTCCGCCACCTTGCACATCGAATCGAAATTTGACTCATGGCCCGCAGACACCGAATCCTTCCTCAACTTCCTCCAACAAACAACCGACGCGGGCATCCGCTGGTCAATCGGCGGCGACATTGGCTGGCTCGAAAATGCGGACGATGCGCAGGAGATCGTGCAACGTTCTGCCGCAATGGGCGCGCAATGGGACAATCACGCGCACAGCCCGAACGACTTGGGGAAGATCGCGTCCATTCTCTCTTCGTGGGGCGTCACGCCAACGGGCGTCGTCAGCGGATTCTTGATTCAAGACTTC
>WBZL01001303.1_pt1 | contig 26566 bp, 26 predicted proteins | sample 5204291 | NCBI WGS metagenome assembly WBZL01 (sample SAMN12344345, study PRJNA552823) | activated sludge metagenome | biome: Activated sludge suspended growth; feature: Nitrification reactor; material: Wastewater; isolation source: activated sludge from nitrification reactor of wastewater...
GGATACGGGCCTCGTCAAACCCGAAACCACCTACGTAGACACCGGCTCGATTCAAGTGGGCGGCTTCACCATCCAAAATTGGGATAAGGAAGCCTGGGGCGAACAGAACATGGTCGGTTGCTTGCAACATTCGTTGAACGTGTGCATGGCATGGATCTCCACCCAAATGGGTCCCACCACTTTTTATGGATACATGGAGCGGTTCGGTTTTGGTCACCCCACCGGGGTGGACCTGGCAGGGGAAGCGATGGGCAGGCTAAAGACACCGGGTGACTCGGATTGGTACAACGTCGACCTCGGCACCAACGCGTTCGGTCAGGGAGTCACTGCCACGCCGTTGCAGATGCTCATGGCCGCCTCCGCAATTGCCAACGATGGCAGGATGGTCACGCCGCACATCCTATATTCGATGTTGCGCGACGGGCATCAATACAACGTCCCATCGCAATACGGCGGCTCGCCCATCACAGCCCAGACCGCTCACACGTTGAGCGAAATGCTGGCGCAATCGCTCAGTGCTGAATCTTCCGAAGCGTTATTGTCCGGCTATCGTGTGGCTGGCAAGACCGGCACTGCGCAAATCCCCACCGATTTCGGTTACGACCCAAGCGTTACCAACGCGTCCTTCATTGGCTGGGGACCTGTGGATGACCCGCAGTTCATGATCTACGTGTGGTTAAACGCGCCCACCTCCTCGATTTGGGGATCGCAGACCGCCGCGCCCACGTTTGCCAAAGTTGCCGAACAAACCGTCATCCTGCTCAACATTCCGCCGGATAATGTCCGGATGCAACACACCTCAAAATAACATGCTCACAATTGCCGACGCCATCGAAGCCCTCACGGGCGCCCGACCCGCCGCCGCAACGGTGATCACCGAAGCGGTGATCGACTCGCGCCAGGTGATTCCCGGCTCGCTGTTCGTCGCCATCCCCGGCGAGAAAGTGGATGGTCACACCTTCATCGCTGAAGCCTTCAAGCGGGGGGGCGTCTTTTGCTTTAACTCAGCGGGACTTGGACGCCTCCTTCCGGACCTTCGACCTGCGCGCCGCCACCCCGGAATCGGTCGCCGCCCAGGATTACAGCATTCCGCTTTGCCTGCGAGTGGAGAACACGGTCACAGCCTTGCAACAGATCGCGCGTTTTTGGCGGCGCAAGTTGAACTTGCGGGTCATCGGCGTGACCGGGAGCGTGGGCAAATCGACCACCAAAGAAATGATCGCCGAAGTGCTCGCCACGCGCTATCGCGCGTTGAAAAGCCCCGGCAACCTCAACAACGAGATCGGCTTGCCGATGACCGTCTTGCGCTTGAGCGAAGGACATCAACGCGCCGTGATGGAGATGGGATTCTACGTGCCCGGCGAGATCGCCTTTTTGTGCGATATTGCCCTGCCTCAAGTGGGCGTGGTGACGAACGTGGGAACCGTCCATGCGGAGCGCGCCGGGTCGCAGGAAGCCATTGCGCGCGGCAAAGCGGAATTAGTTCAGGCGTTGCCGCCGGCTCCCGAGGGCGTGGCAATTCTTAACTTCGATGATGCGTGGGTGCGCAGGATGGAAGAGAAAACGAAGGCGCGAGTCTTCTTCTACGGCTTGTCGCAAGAGGCGCATCTGTGGGCAGACCAGGTCGAAGGGCTGGGTCTGGATGGCATCCGTTTTCGCATTCACTATCAAGGCGAAGCCCTGCACGTGAAGATTCCGCTGATCGGGCGGCATTCGGTGCATACCGCGCTTCGCGCCGCGGCGGTTGGCTTGGTGGAAGGTATGAACTGGCAGGAAATTCTTGAAGGCTTGAACCAGGGTCATACGCAATTGCGGCTTGCCGCGGTGCGCAGCGAGACCGGCGCGTTGTTGCTGGACGATACGTACAACGCTTCGCCGGAATCGATGCTTGCCGCGTTGAATTTGCTGGATGAGTTGGATGGCAGGAAGATCGCCGTCCTTGGGGATATGCTCGAACTCGGTCCGTATGAACGCGGCGGGCATGAGATGGTCGGCTTACGCGCCGCTCAAGTGGCGGGGATGTTGCTCACGCTGGGCGAGCGCGCGCGCATCACCGCCGAGGCGGCGCGTAAAGCCGGCATGAAAAAATCGTCGGTGCTCGAGTTCGACGCCCTCGAGCCGTTGGTCGACTGGCTGAATGCGAATTTGTCGAAGGATGATGTGGTGTTGATCAAGGGATCGCGCGGCTTGCGCATGGACCGTATCACCAACGTGTTGGAGATGCGCTCATGAAACATTCCGCCTTGGTGCTCGGGCTGGCGATGTTTTCGTTTGTGATGACGGTGATCTGGGGCATGCCGTTGCTCCGCATGTTGCGGCATTTCAAGATCGGCAAGATCATCCGCGTGGAAGAGCCGGACCAGCACCGCATCAAAATGGGAACGCCCACCATGGGCGGGGTGCTGTTCATCCTGCCTGTGCTGTTATTGACGGGCTTGCTTAATGCCGCCGCGTTGATCGGCTTGGATGTGACCGGGCGCTCGGTATTGGTCCCGCTCATTGCGATGGTCGCGTTCGGCGCGCTCGGCGCATTGGACGATTGGGAGGGTATTCGCGGCAAACGTCGCGGCGATGGGATGCGCATCCGCACCAAGTTTTTGGCGCAGATCGCGCTGGCGGTGGGGACGGGCATCGTGTTGAAGTTCGTTCTCGATGTGCCGGATATGTTCCTGCCCGGGTATCGCCATGAGATCGAACTGGGCTGGTGGTACGTTCCGCTGGCGGCATTTGTGATCGTGAGCGAATCGAACGCGGTCAACTTCACCGATGGGCTGGACGGTCTCGCCGGTTTGATCTCTGCCACTGCGTTTGCCGCGTTCGGCGGCGTGGCGCTGATCGGCGGGCAGGTGTACCTCGCGCAGTTCTGCTTCATCGTGGTCGGCGCGTTGTTCGGTTTTTTATGGTTCAACGTGCATCCCGCCGCATTAATCATGGGCGATACCGGCTCGATGGCGCTCGGTTCCACGCTTGCCGTGGTGGCGCTGATGACCGGTCAATGGCCCTTGTTGCTGGTGATCGCCATCATCCCATTGAGCGAGGCGTTGAGCGTGTCGATCCAGATCGCGTACTTCCGCCTTACCAAGGGCAAACGTTTTTTCAAAATGGCGCCGATCCATTTGCATTTTGAATTGCTCGGCTGGAGCGAAACGCAGATCGTGCAACGCTTCTGGTTGATCGGTCTGCTCGCCGCCATGATCGGCATGGGATTGGCGTTGGTGTAAAGAGTATTGCGTGGCGCGAAACTGTATGAAGACGAATTGGCAAGATACCCGCGTGTTGATTTTAGGCGCCGCCCGGCAGGGGCTTGCCCTGGCGCGTTGGCTTTCATTGCATGGCGCGCGCGTTACGGTCAGCGATATGCGCGGCGCGGATGAGCTCCGCCTCGCGCGCGAATCGCTGGTGGAATATCAGATCGACTGGGCGCTGGGCGGGCATCCGCTTGACTTGTTGGATTCAACGGATGTGCTGTGCCTCTCGGGCGGGGTCCCGCTGACATTGCCGATCGTGGTGGAAGCGGTCGGGCGAGGCATTCCGCTCTCGAACGATTCGCAGATCTTCATGGAAGTCGCGCCGTGCAAAACGGTCGGCATCACTGGCTCGGCAGGGAAGACAACGACGACGACGTTGGTTGGCAACATGGCAAAGAATGTTCACGGCGAAAAAGCCTTCGTCGGCGGCAACATCGGCGACCCGTTGTTGAATTACGCGGATGAGATGCAACCCGATGATATTGCCGTGCTGGAACTTTCATCGTTTCAATTGGAACAAATGACCCTTTCAACGGATATCGCCGCGATTTTGAACGTCACTCCGAATCATCTGGACCGTCACGGCACGATGGAAGCGTACACGGCGGCGAAGAGTCGCATCCTGGAGTTTCAATCGAAGGACGATGTCGCTGTGTTGGGACGGGACGACAAGGGCGCATGGAGTTTGCGCGGCAAAGTGAAAGGAAAGTTGGTCACGTTCAGCCTTCACGATCTGGATGAAGGATTGGATGGCGCCTATCTGCAAAATGGTTCGTTGAATCTGCGCGACGGCAAATTGAATGTCACTCTCATGCCGCGCGAGAAGATTCATTTGCGCGGCGATTACAACGTGGCGAATGTGCTTGCCGCGTTCGTCATCGGTTATGCGGCGGGCTTTCCATTGGAGGCGATGCGCGAAGCGGTTGAAGATTTTCGCGGCGTGCCGCATCGCTTGGAGTTGGTGCGCGAGTGGAACGGAGTCCGCTGGTACAACAATTCGATCGCCAGCGCGCCCGAGCGAACGATCGCCGTCATCCGTTCCTTTGAGGAGCCGATCGTGCTTTTACTTGGCGGGCGCGATAAAAACCTCCCCTGGGAGGAGTTGATGCGACTCGCGCAAGAACGAGTAACGTACGCGGTGCTTTTTGGCGAGGCGGCGGAAAAGATCGAGAAAACAGTAGCCAGCCTCCCCGTCGGAGAGAAGCGGTGTGTGTTTTTCCGCGTGACGGGTTTACGCGAGGCGGTCCGCAAGGCGGCGGAAGTCGCAAAGCCGGGCGATGTCGTGTTGCTCTCACCGGGCGGCACGAGTTTCGATGAGTTCAAAGATTTCGAAGAACGCGGAGAAAGGTTTCGAGCATGGGTTCAAGAACTTTCGTAAATGATCGTATCTCATTTTCGTTCGCGAAGAGTCTCAGCCGCGGGTTGGATGTGCCGTTGGTTCTCACCGTGGTGGCGCTCTCGGTGTTTGGGTTGATCATGTTGTATTCCGCGTCGTTCGATTTTTCGTTCAATGAATACGGGTCGTCGACCTATATGTTTGCGCGCCAGGCGCGCTGGTTCGGTTTGGGAATCATCGGCGCGTTCGCGCTTTCATTGTTCGATTATCACATCTGGCGCAAGGTGGGTGTGTTCGCCATGCTGGGCACGATCGGGTTGTTGGTGGGCGTGTTGTTGGTTAACGAAGCGCGTTTGGGCGCGGTGCGGGCTTTTCTCAACGGTTCGTATCAACCGTCGGAACTGGCGAAGTTGATCGCAGTGATCTATCTTTCGGTATGGTTGTACGCGAAGCGGCACAGCCTGCACGATGTGACTTTTGGCTTGATTCCGCTGGGCGTGATCCTTGGAATTATCTGCGGTTTGATCTACCTGCAACCCGATTTGAGCGCGGCTGGCACGGTGCTGATCCTCGGCGGTTTGTTGTTTTATCTCGCCGGCGCGGATATCAAACAGATCATCTTTCTCTTGCTGTTGGCGCTCGTGATCGGCTGGGTGGTGGTGCAATTCAGCGCCACCGGGCGCGACCGCGTTGAATCGTTCGTTGCCGGCTTTCAGGATCCGACGAACGCTTCGTATCACGTGCGCCGATCGTTCGAGGCGATCATCAAAGGCGGCGTGTTCGGCGTGGGCTTGGGCGAAGCGGATACCAAGTTGACCGGTCTCCCGTTCGCCCCCACCGACAGCATCTTTGCGGTCGTTGCCGAGGAACTGGGCTTGTTTGGCACGGTTTTGTTGATGTCGTTGTACGGCGCGTTGATCTGGCGCGGTCTGGTTGTGGCGCGTCGCGCGCCGGATATGCTCGGCACACTGCTGGCTTCGGGTGTGATCTTTTGGATCGGGCTGGAAGCGGCGATCAACATGGCGGTGATGGTTGGGTTGATGCCGTTTGCCGGGAACGCCCTGCCGTTCATCAGCGCGGGCGGTTCGAATTTGGTTTCCACGTTATGCGCCATCGGTATTGTGTTGAACATCTCGCGCCAAAGCGGCGAGGGTTCAAAGATCGAAGAAAACGAATGGAGGTCTTTCGGTGCGGTTATTGATTTGCGCCGGAGGGACGGGAGGCGGAGTGTATCCCGCGCTCGCCGTTCACAGCGCGTTGACGGCTAAAGTCACCGACGTGGACACGCTCTGGGTGGGGGGCAAGGGCGGCATGGAGGAATCTCTGGTAAAACGCCAGGGTATTGCCTTTACCAGCGTCCCTGCCGCCGGTCTGCACGGCGTCGGTCTTACCGCGTTGCCGGGCAATCTGCTCACGCTTGGGCGCGGTGTCCTTGCCGCTCGCCGCATCCTGCGCGAATTTAAACCGGACGTGATGTTCTTCACTGGCGGGTATGTGGCGGCGCCGGTCGCCATCGCCGGGGCGTCGATACCGATCCTGCTCTATACGCCGGATATCGAACCGGGGCTGGCATTAAAGTCCCTTGCCCGCTATGCCGATGTGATTGCCGTGACAACGAGCCAATCGCAAAAGTTCTTTCGCAAGAAGGTGCGCGAAACAGGCTACCCGCTGCGCCCCGACCTTTCGCTGTGGGACCGATTGACAGCGACTCGTCACCTCGGCATCTCCGGCGAAAAGCCCGTACTGTTGGCGTTCGGCGGAAGCAAAGGCGCGCGTTCCATCAACTTTGCCGTGATCAATCACCTGCGCGACCTGCTCGCCAAGTTCGAGGTCATCCATCTCACTGGCGATCCGGACTGGCAATACGTAAAACAAATGCGCGAGCAACTGCCAATGGAACTTGCCGCGCGTTATCATGCCATGCCCTACCTGCATGAAATGGGCGCGGCATTTGCCGCGGCAGATGTGGCGCTGACGCGCGCGGGCGCTTCGGTGTTGGGTGAGTTCCCATTATTCGGGTTGCCTTCCATCCTTGTGCCGTATCCCTATGCGTGGCGTTACCAAAAAGTGAACGCTGAGTTCCTTGCCTGGCGCGGCGCGGCGGTTATTTTGGAAGACCACCGCCTGAACACCGAACTGATGATGACCTTGAACGTTTTATTCGAGAACCAGAATAAGTTGAAATCCATGCGGGCGGCGATGTTTGAATTGTCGCATCCGCGCGCCGCAGAGAAGATCGCCAGCGCGTTAATCGAACTGGCAGGAGTGAAAAGCCTATGATGAGCATCGATATTGTTTTTTGGATGTACGTCCTGCTCTTTGGGTTCATTGGAGGAATGCGCGGCTGGGCGAAGGAACTGCTTGTCACATTCAGCGCCATCCTCGCGCTTGCCATCAACCACGTCTTGCGGAAATATGTTCCGCTGGTGGCGGGTATGCAAGATTCTGACATTAACTTGTTTTGGGCGCGTATCATCGTCCTGACCGTGCTGGTCTATTTCGGGTATCAGACCGTGGTCAGCATCCAGCATCTGGCATCGCGCGCGGTGCGCGAGCGCTTTCAAGACACGGTCATCGGCGTCCTGCTCGGCGGCGTGAACGGATATTTCATTGCCGGCAGTGTGCTGTTCTATTTGGACAAGGCGAAATATCCATTTTCACAAATTGTTGCCGCGCCAACCGACCCGAATTTACTGACCAAGATCAACAACATGATGTTGTACATGCCGCCTGGGCTCCTCGGCGATCCGGGCATTTACTTTGCCATCATCCTCGCCTTCGTGTTCATCATCGTTGTCTACATCTAAACCACCAACCACCAAACTATCTAACTATCTAACTATCTAACTACCAAACTACCAAACTACCAAACTACTCAACTAACATGACACACGTCCATTTCATCGGCATTGGGGGCAGCGGACTTTCCGCCATCGCCCGTCTCCTGCTGGAAAGCGGATACGCGGTGAGCGGCTCTGACCGCGCGCTGACTCCGTTTGCCGAAGAGGTGCGCAAGGCCGGCGCGACCGTGTACGTGGGACATCATGCCCGCAATGTGGCGGAAGCCGATTGGGTCGTGCGTTCCTCCGCCATCCCGGATGATAACCCTGAAGTGCAGGCGGCTCTGCAGAAGAATATTCCCGTGTACAAACGCGCGGATTTTCTTGGCGAATTGATGGCAGATAAGACCGGTATTGCCATTGCCGGCACGCATGGCAAAACCACCACCACCGCCATGACCGCCTGGGTATTGACCGAACTCAAGCGCGACCCCTCATTCATTATTGGCAGTGTGTCGAAAAATCTCGGCGTCAACGCCCGCGCCGGAAAAGGCAATTTATTCGTCATTGAAGCCGATGAATACGACAACATGTTCCTCGGTTTGAAACCGCAGATCGAAGTGATCACCAACCTCGAGCACGACCATCCCGATTTCTTCCCAACCTTCGAGGCGATGACACAATCCTTCGAAACCTTTATCAACCTTCTCCCAGCCGACGGCGCCCTGATCGTCTGCGTGGAAGATGCCGGCGCAATGTCGCTCATCCCCTCTGCGCGTAAAGCCGGCAAAAACGTCATTGCCTATGGCGCGCGCATGGATAACACCATCAGCGCGCCGCATTGGGTGATGGCGCGCGATGTGAAGCCCAACCAACGCGGCGGCTTCGACTTCGTCGCCTCCTCCAACTTGAAGAGCGCCGGGCTCGAATCGGTGGAGGTGTCGTTGCAGGCACCGGGCGAGCACAACGTCCGCAATGCCCTGGCAACTCTGGCGATCGTGGATGTGCTGGGACTTTCGCGCGAAAAAGCCGCAAAGGCATTGAGCAAATTCACAGGAACCGGACGCAGGTTCGAGTTGAGAGGCGAAGCGAACGGCGTCAGCGTGTACGACGACTACGCCCATCATCCCACCGAAATCAAAGCCACGCTGGCAGGGGCGCGGGCGCGTTATCCCGAACGCCGCATCTGGGCGGTCTGGCAACCGCACACGTATTCGCGCGCGCAGGCGTTACATCTCGAATTTTCGCGCGCCTTCAAAGATGCCGATGAAGTCATCGTCACCGAAGTGTACGCGGCGCGCGAACCGAAACAGGATTTCACCTCGGCGGAGATCGTTAGCGGTATGCCGCATCCCTCGGCGCGTTACATCGCCACGCTCCCGCAAGCGACCGATTATTTATTGAAGAATTTGCAACCCAACGACGTGTTGATCGTGCTATCGGCTGGCGATGCCGACCAGATCTGCGTGGAAGTTTTGAAAACCCTGAAGGAGAGATGACATGACCCGACAAACGCTTCAACTCCGGACCTTGGACCTGCTCCGCCTGCGGAAAGTTTTACTCGCCGCCGGGCGCGGTGTGCCCTCGCGCGTCCCCGCGTGGAATGCGGACGAACAACTCGCGGTTGAACTGATCGAGAAAATGAAATCCATGCCGGCGTTGGCGAGCCCCTTGGCCGGGCTGGCTGTCGAATCGCCGCAACCGTTTTCCCGCGTTGCGATTCCTGAAATGGCGGGGAGTCATGCCTGAGAAAAAAGATCACGAAAAGCCCGAGATCTTCTTCCTGCCCCCGTTGCGAATGCTCCTTTCTTTCTTCGATAAAGACGCGCGTCGAAAGAAAACCGAGCAGACGCATGAGGAAGAAAAAGAATCGAAGGAAAAAACGGTCGAGAAGTTGATCGAGAAATTGAACAAGAAGGATGAATAGTCGGAATTTGTAGACAAGACAAGATTGAACCGCGAAGCCCGCCAAGGGCGCGAAGGAAACCTTTGAGAACTTAGCGTTCTGCGCGGTAAAAAATGAATGTACGCTAGAGAGAAATAGAAAGGAAATGCGCCAGCCAACCGGCTGACTCGAAAAACATGGTTGCCCTAGCCCGCCCCGTTGACCTGCTCATCGCCAAGTTCGGCGAGATGGTGAAAGAGAATGCGCCTCTTGCGCCGTTTACCTCTGCGCGCATCGGCGGTCCTGCCGACCTGTTCGTCACTGTCGATTCGGTTGCCGCGTTGGCGCGGGTTGTGAAATTTCTATGGAAGAACGAACTGCCGTTCATCGTCATCGGCGGTGGCTCGAACATCCTCGTCAGCGATAAGGGTGTTCGTGGGGTGGTGGTGATGAACCGGGCAAAGAAAGTTACTTTTCACCCCGGCGACCAGCCCTCGGTCACTGCCGAATCGGGTGTGGTGTTCAGCAACCTTGCCAACCGGTGCGCCTCGAAGGGACTCGGCGGCATCGAATGGGCGGCGGCGGTCCCCGGCACCATCGGCGGCGCGGTGTATGGCAATGCGGGCGCGTTCGGCGGAGATGTGGCTGGTAGTTTGCTCTCTACCGAACTGCTGACCGAAAACGGACGCGAACGGTTTTCCGTCGAACAAATGGGATATGGCTATCGCGCCAGTGTTTTGAAACGCGGCGAGTTGAAAGCCATCGTGCTGTCGGCGGAGTTGAGTCTGGCGAATTCGACCAAAGAAGATGCGACGGTCAAGATTCAACAATTTAGCGCGCATCGTAAAACGACCCAGCCGCCGGGCGCGAGCATGGGGTCGATGTTCAAAAACCCGCCCGGCGATTATGCGGGCCGCCTGATCGAAGCCTCGGGCTTGAAGGGGACCCGCGTCGGTAACGCGGAGATCAGCCCGGTGCATGGAAACTTCTTCGTCAATCATGGCGCGACGCGGGCGGAGGATATCCGCAAGCTGGTTCAACTCGCGCAGAAGACGGTGAAAGAGAAGCAAGGCATCGACCTGGAGTTGGAGATCGAGATGGTTGGCGAGTGGTGAGCAGAGATATGAAAAAGAAACTTCGAGTGGCAGTGATCTTTGGCGGACGTTCCGGCGAACATGATGTTTCGCTCATGTCCGCGCGTTCCGTGCTTTCGGTGCTTGACCCCGCCAAGTACGAAGTCGCCCAGATCGGCATCACGCGCGAGGGTCAATGGCTGACGGGCGAGGATGTGATCGGAAAGTTTGAACGCAACAAACTCGAAGGACTCGACCATTTTGTTCTATCGCCTGACCCATCCGACGCAACTCGTAACACGTATCCTGTTGTTGATGTATTCTTTCCCCTCCTGCACGGCACGTTCGGCGAAGACGGCACAATTCAAGGCTTGTTTGAAATGGCAGATGTGGCGTACGTCGGCGCGGGCGTGACCGGCTCCTCTGTCGGCATGGACAAAGGCGTGTTCAAAGAAGTGATGCGCGCGAATGATATTCCCATCGTCGAGTCTGTTCTGGCGTCGCGCAAGGAGATCGAAAAAAATATGGATGCTGTCCTTGAGAAGGCAGAGAAAGTTGGCGCGTATCCATTGTTCACCAAGCCTGCCAACCTAGGTTCCTCGGTGGGCGTGACGAAATGTCATAACCGCTCCGACTTGCAGGAAGGCTTGATGGAAGCCGCGTCGTTCGACCGGCGCGTGCTGATCGAACGCGGCGTGAATGACGCGCGCGAGATCGAGGTCAGCGTGCTGGGCAACGACGAGCCCTCCGCTTCGGTGTGCGGAGAGATTTTGCCGAGCCGCGAGTTTTACTCGTACGAATCGAAATATATCGACGGCACTTCCGGTTTGGATATACCGGCAAAATTGCCTGCGGATGTTTCCGAACAGATCCGCGCTTATGCCGTGCGCGCGTATCACCTGATCGATTGCGCGGGGATGGCGCGCGTGGATTTTTTTGTGGAGAAAGATACGAACAAGGTTTATCTCAACGAGTTGAATACCATTCCCGGTTTCACCACGATCAGTATGTACCCGAAGCTGTGGGAAGCCTCGCACCTCCCTTATGCAACACTCGTCGACCGGTTGATCGAACTGGCGCTCGAGCGCAAAGCAGAACGAGACCAAACATCGCATACGTATCGGAGCCGCGCATGAATAACAAAAAATATATGTCCCGAGCCGAACTCGTCCGTTTGAGACGCGAGAGCGAGCATACCAAATCGATCGAACGCGCCGCGCGCGAGGCGACGCGCCCCTTAAGCGCTGTGAAGCCTCGCCCCAAACCCGCGCCGAAACACAACAAGCGGCGATTCAATATCGCGTTAGCCATGCCGCGCGTCAACTTGAGGGCGATTCACCTGCCCACGATCCAGTTTCCACGACTGCGATTTAACTGGCGGACGTTTTCGCTCCTCCTGGTTGCAACACTTGGCTTGGCGGCGTACTTTTCGTTCACCCGCCCTGAGTTGAGGGTTTCGGAGGCGCAGGTGACTGGCAACCAAATCCTGACTCCCGCTGAGCTAAATTCGGTGATGGGCGTTGCGGGTCAACCCATCTTTATGCTGACTCCCTCCGAGTTGGAGACGCGCCTCTTGCTCAATTTTCCCGAGATCTCCGCGGTGAAGGTGAATGTATCCCTGCCGAACCTTGTCACGGCGCATATCGTCGAGCGCAAGCCGTTTATTCGCTGGGAGCAGAATGGCGCGTATACGTGGATCGCCGAGGACGGCGTTGCGTATCGTCCGCGCGGCGAGATGGTGGGACTCGTTTCGGTGGTGGCTGAATCAGCTCCCCCGGCGATCGGAGGCGGGACAGATCCGCTGGCGCCGACTCCGTATATCACGGTCGAGATGGTGCAGGCGTTGAAGGGACTGGCGAGTCACGTTCCGCCCGGCGCGGTGATCCTGTACGATTCGGTCAACGGGTTTGGCTGGAACGACCCCCGAGGCTGGCGCGCTTATTTCGGCGCCACCGCCAGCGATGTGGAACTGAAGATGCGCGTGTATGAAACGATGGTGAATTCATTGACCCAGCGCGGCATCCGCCCGGCGTTGATCAATGTAACCTATCCGACCGCGCCCTATTACCGGATGAATCAGTAAAGGTAGACAGAGAAACACATAAAAAGGCGAACATGGTGTCGTCGGGCGGGTTTCTCCGCTTGAGGTCACTGGTGAAGATGAAAAGGAACCATGGAAGAAATTGTAGTTGGCATCGACGTAGGCACGACAAAAATTTGCACCCTGGTGGGGCGCGTGGAGGAGGACAACCCCATTCGCATCATGGGCGTGGGCATTGAGCCTTCGGATGGAATCCGCAAGGGCGTCATCGTCGACCTCGCCGCCGCGACGCAAGCCATTGCGCGGTCGGTGAAAAAGGCCGAATCGACCTCGGGGTTGGAGATCACCTCGGCGTTGGTGAGCATTGCCGGCGCGCACGTGTCGTCGGTGAACAGCCGCGGCGTATCAGCCGTCAATGGGAAGACGATCGAGCAATACGATCTCGATCACGCCATGGAACAGGCGCGCGCGGTGGCGATCCCGAACGACCGCGAGATCATCCACGTGATCCAACGCGGATTTTCAGTGGACGGGCAGGATGGCATCCGCGCCCCGAAAGGGATGCACGGGTATCGCCTCGAAGTGGAAGCGCACATCATCACCGCCTCTGCCGCCACAGTGGATAACCTGCGCCATTGCGTGGGCGCAGGCGGCGTAAAGATTCAAGAGTTTGTGTTGAACCCGCTTGCCTCCGGTGAAGCCGTGCTCACCGAACAGGAACGGCAGATGGGGGTGGCGGTTTGCGACATCGGCGGCGGCACGGCGGATTTGGCGATCTACGTCAACGGCGATGTGTGGCATACGATGGTGCTCGCGGTTGGCGGCAATCACATCACCCAGGATATTGCGCATGGTCTGCGGTTGCCGTTTGCGCAAGCCGAGGATGTAAAGAAACAACAGGGTCATGCCGTTCGCGCCGAAGTGGGACTCGAGGAATATTTTTCCGTGCGCCCGTTTGGCGAGGATAAGTCCGTGCAGATCAACCGGCAGGAATTGGCAGAGATCATCGAAGCGCGCGTGTCGGAGACCTTTGGGTTGATCTTGCAAGAGATCAAACGATCGGGGTACGACGGTCTGTTACCGGCGGGCATGGTGTTGACTGGCGGCACATCGGCATTGCCGGGCATCAACCGCGTGGCAAGCGAAGTGTTGGGTATGCCGGTCCGCTCGGCGCAACCGGAGAATCTCTCCGGGCTGGTGGATCGGTTGAGGTCGCCGGCGTATTCCACCGGTGTGGGTTTGTTGCAATGGGCGCTTTCGATGCAGGATGAAGATACAAGCATTGGGCGCGACCGCCGCAGGAAAGGAGAATCACGCATGGGGTTTGGGTATATCAAGAAAATTGTCGGAAGGATTTTACCGTAGCGAGAGTATGTAGCCGCAGAGCGCGCAGAGTTCTCTGAGAAAAAATATAAACACTCGGTGTTTTCTGTGTTCTCTCCCGAAGACGATCGGGACGATGTGTGGCAAAGAATCGTTTCTCACCCTTAAAATTTATCGCTGCGGAATCAAAAGCAAGTATCATTCAACCAATGTTTGATGGAGGCTCAACATGGACTCGACCAATATGCAAGACAACCAGCAACAAGCAGAAGCATTCGCCCGCATTAAAGTGATCGGCGTGGGCGGCGGCGGATCGAATGCCGTCAACCGCATGATCGACGAAGGGATTCAAGGCGTTGAATTCATCATTGCGAATACCGACGCGCAAGCGTTGAAGAATGCGAAAGCGCCCACGCGCGTGCGACTTGGCGATAAGTTGACGCGCGGCCTTGGCGCGGGCGGCGACCCGGAAGTGGGACGCAAAGCCGCGGAAGAATCGGCTGATGAGTTATACAAGGTGATGCAAGGCGCGGATATGGTGTTCGTCACCGCGGGTATGGGCGGCGGCACCGGCACCGGCGCGGCGCCGGTTGTGGCGCAAATTGCCAAAGAAAGCGGCGCGCTCACCATCGGCGTTGTGACGCGCCCGTTCACATTCGAAGGCGGGCGTCGTTTATCGTCGGCTGAAGCGGGCATCGGCAAGTTCAAGGAACATGCCGATACCTTGATCGCGATCCCCAACGATCGCTTATTGCAGATCGCCGACAAACGCGCTTCCCTCCAAGACGCCTTCCGCCTCGCGGACGATGTGTTGCATCAAGGCATTCAGGGCATCTCTGAATTGATCACCATCCCCGGTCTCATCAACCTCGATTTTGCCGACGTGCGCGCGATCATGTCCGAAGGCGGCGCCGCTCTCATGGCGGTTGGAACCGGCACAGGCGACGAACGCGCGAAGAAAGCCGCCGAGGATGCGATCTCATCCAAACTGCTCGACATCACGATCGACGGCGCGCGCGGCGTGCTGTTCAACGTCACCGGCGGTCCGAATATGACTCTCTTCGAGGTGAATCAAGCCGCGGCGATCATCCGCGAAACGGCTCACCCCGATGTGAACATGATCTTCGGCGCGGTCATCGATCCGAACCTGGGCGACGACATCCGCATCACTGTGATCGCGACCGGCTTCGAGCGCAATGCGATGCCGCGCCGCGCGCTCGAACGCAACACGCGCGAGAACAAGCGGACGGAGCCGGCGGCATTCTCACGCCCGCTTGAATCGGTCTCGGTTCATGCCGACGCGCAGGCTGGTGAGGCGAAGTCGGCTCCTCTGCCCCCCGTCAACAAAGACGATCTCGACATCCCGACCTTTTTGCGGAATCGAAGATAACAACAATCCATCAGACCTGACAGGTTTCCGAGAAAGCCTGATTAAATGTGGTTTTAGCCCGCGCCTTGATTCATGCAGGCAACGGCGCGAGTAAAACCTGTCAGGTCTTTTACTGGTCAAGTCCACCTCCTTTGCCGGAGCGGTTCTGGCGTGCCTGGGCGAGGCACGTCCGAATCGCTCTGTGTGTTTAAGTTCACTCACCGCGAAGTGCGCGAAGATCGTAAAGAAAAACTTTAACTCTTCGCGCCCTTTGCGCTCTTGGCGGTTTAAAAAATGGGGATGTGCTAAAATACGGTTTAATGAAAGCCAAAATTCCACAACCTGTTCACGAATCATACAAACGCCATCGCAAAGAATTGACGTGGCAGATTCTCCTGCCTGTGATACTGAGCGCGCTTCTTTTTGTCGCGTTGATCGTGCTGATCAACATCGCCACCTTCAACCAAGGCGGCGACGTGGGTCGCTGGGCGGCGATCTCCACGATCTGGATCGTGATCCCGGTCATGGTCGCAGGCGTGGTCCTGCTTGCGTTGTTGGTCGCGCTGGTTTACTTGATGAAGCGGTTACTGGGAATCACGCCCACCTACACCGGTCTCGCGCAAGATTACGTCCATCTCGCCGCGAGTTACATCAAACGCGGCACGGAGATGGCGGTGAAACCTGTTTTATTCCTCGACGGCATCGGCGCGAGCATCAAGGCATTTTTTGGAAGGAACTAATTAAAGAGACCTCACAGGTCTACGAGACCTGTGAGGTCTTTCTGGAGAAAAATATGAACAAAAGCAAAACTCTCTTCACCGGCGCGCTCATCGGCGCGTTTGCCGGTCTCATTGCCGCGATGCTCCTCAACCGCCGCGCGGAGAAGAACGAAAGCGAAACCGCCCTCACCGCCGGCGAGGGACTGAAACTCGGCATGTTGGTGTTTGGTTTGTTGCGGGCGATCTCAAGTCTGGGGGATGAGAAGTAGGGAAAATGAAAATCTACAAATATTGGACTGCTGAAACCTATAAGACTCTCTATGGTCGTGAGCAAGTTGAATTTATTTGTTATGGCGGTTCCAATATTTCAGTGGAGGATGCGAAGATCCAAGCGGACCAAAAAGCGGAACGCATTAAACTCAAAATCGCCGGTAAACGCTATAAACTTGAAACTTATGAGGTGGAAATTCGGGAGGAATTACTTCAAGAAATCGACCCGAATAATTTAATCACGCGTAATCGTTACGGGGCAAAAGTGTTGAACAGTGCCAGGATGCTGATCCTCGATATCGACAAGCCGAAACCTGCTGGGTTGATGAACCTCTTCAAAAAGAAGGATTCCCGACCGCCCAAAGATCAAATTTTCGATATGGTTAGAACGCTGGCGGCAACGAAATACGCGCAATATGCATTTCGTATCTATGAAACATATCAAGGCGCAAGGGTGATTGTTTTGGGGGATGATTTTGAGCCGACCAGCTCATTGACCAAAGCCATGATGAACGAGTTCAATTGCGATTCTTTGTATACAACCTTATGTTTGAAGCAGAGGTGTTTTCGAGCCCGCCTTACACCGAAACCATCGCGTATGAACATACCTCGTTATAAGGTAACCTATCCGCGTATGGGGGATGATTCGGAATTTCAACGCTGGTTAAGCGAATATGAAAGCGCGAGCCGAAGTTTCAGCGTGTGCAAACTGGTCGAGCAGGTGGGCGCGTCTCATTCCCTGCCTGAGGCAGTGCGCTTGCACGATGATGTTACGGGGATTTTGTATCCACAGAAGTTGGCATAGCTCGACAATGGACGATTGACCATAGACCATCTTCCATCATCTATCGTCCATCGTCCATCGTCTATCGTCTATCGTCCATCGTCTATCGTCTATCGTCCATCGCCTATCGTCATTCGCTTTTGATCCTCCCCTTCAACTCCTCCGCCTTGAACGGACCTTGATCCGCGATCAACGCGCGGGCTTCGCCAAGTTTTTTCCACACATTCCACAACAACACGCCGCGCACGCGTCCATCGGCAAGATAATAGATCACGCCTTTTTTGAAAGGCTCATTCCAGTCGGCGACAGTTTCCATTTCACTGTTCATCTCGCCCACCGCTTCGTATCCAAGATCGAATAGATCCGAATAGAACATTGGGATATGGTTGTATGTCTCGCCTGCGCCTGCCATGTTCCTGCCCGCCAGTTTGCCCATCGCTACGGCATTATCTTCGTGCTCCAGGCGGGCGCGTTTTTCCAATGCGGTGTGGAAGAAGTTGACCGCGTCGCCCGCCGCGTACACATCGGGCGCGGACGTTTGCAGATTTTCATTCACGACGATTCCGTTCTCGACGTTCAGGCCAGCCTCCTGCGCAAGCGACACGTTCGGGCGGATTCCGATTCCCGCCACGACGCCGTCTGCTTCAATGGCGCGGCCGCTTCCCGTCTGGACGGTGAGGCGGTCTCCGTCCATTTGAATGCTCGCCACTGAATCGTTTGCGATCACGTCCACGCCTTTTTCACGATAATACTCGTTGAGGCGCTGTGCGAGGTCGCTGGGGAAAACGCGCCCGCCGATGGCGTCTTCGAGGAAGATCATCGTCACTTGTTTGCCGACCATCGTGAGCGCGGCGGCGATCTCCGAGCCGATGAACCCGCCGCCGATGACAACGAAGCGATTCTTTTCATCCGCCATTTTGCGCAAACGCTGATAATCTTGAAGATCGCGGAAGTAGGAGATATCGACCAAGCCGAACGGCAAACGGATCGGCGAGCCGCCGGTGGCGATTAATAACTTATCGTAGGTATATTCGCCTCCCTTGTTGTCGTTGACTATTTTTTTCGTTGTGTCAAGCCCGGTGACGGTGCGCCCCAGCAATAATTCGGCGCGCTCTTCGGTCTTGCGCCAGATCTTTTCGAGAGGTCGCCCCTTCCATAATCCCTTTGAAAGATTCGGGCGCATGTATGGAGCGTCGGGCTCCGCGCTGATGAGTCCGATTGAACCGTCCGCGTCCAATTCGCGGATCCCGCGCGTTGCCGCGTCGCCAGCTATGCCGCCGCCGATAATCAAGTATTTGTAGTGTTTCATGGTTACCCTTTCGTCAAGTTGAAGTGATCAATCTTCCATATTGACGAAACGACAACCTAATCTCTTCCCTCTCCCGCGAACGGACGAAAAATTTCCATCCAATTTTCAGCGTTGCCCAGCGCATCCCAGCCGAATTGTTTGTATAACCCGTGCGCGTCGCGTGTGGCGAGAGTCCAGCGGCGCAGACCTTGCAGATCAGGGTGGCTGTGGACAGTTTCCATCAACCACTTGCCAAGTCCGCGCGCGCGGTACTCTTCGTGGATGAACACATCGCAGAGATACGCGAAGATCGCGTAATCCGTGACGACGCGCGCGAGACCAATTTGTTTTTCGCCGTCATATAAGCCGAACACCAATGAATTTTCCAACGCGCGTTCTGTCCGTTCGCGCGGACGTCCCTTTGCCCAGTAGGCGCGTGCGAGAAATTCGCAGATGGCATCTACATCGAGGCGTGAATGATCGGTGCTGATCGTGAATTGTCCGCGATGCGCCTCAACTATTTTCTGCATGGCGTAAGTTTATCATGGGTGATAGTATCTCTATCATGTCATTGCGAGGGCGGTGTTCCTCCGCCCGAAGCAATCCCCAATACATTGCAGGAGATTGCTTCGCGGAGTTTATCCTGAGCCTGCCGAAGGGCTCGCAATGACATACAAGGAGACTCATGCTCAAACCCATTCGTTGGAATACTTTTATACGCGACTTCTTTGTCATTCAAATCGGATTTCTGCTTTACGGACTCGCGCTCGCGCTGGTCATTCGCGCGAACCTCGGCACGACCACCTGGCTGGTCTTCGAGATCGCGCTGGCAGACATTTTCAGAATCACCATCGGCAGGATGACCGTCTTCGTTGGGTTCGCGGTGTTGATCCTCGCGCTGGTATTGCGCGAAAAAGTAGGCTGGGGCACGTTGGGGAATATCCTCAGCATCGGTCCGTGGCTCGATCTGTGCTTGTGGTTGATTCCCTCAGTCACTGGAAATTTATTTTTGCAAATTGTTTTCTTCTTCGCAGGCATTCTCGTGCAGGGAATCGCAACCGCCGTCTACATCGGCGTGGACGCGGGCGCGGGTCCGCGTGACAGCATGATGCTGGCGATCCATCGCGTCACTGGAGTCAGTATCCGCCTCGCGCGCGGGGTGCTCGAAGTGATCGTTGTGTTGATCGGTTGGGTGTTGGGAGGTCCGCTGGGGTTCGGGACGGTGGTCTTCGCGCTGTTGATCGGTCCCTCGGTGCAGTGGGCGTTCAAGTTGTTCAACGTCAAGCCGCATCAACCCGAAGTTGAAGTTATTGAAGCCACCGCAGATTAATTCTTTTACCGCGAAGCACGCTAAGTCCGCAAAGTTTTAAAAGGTTTTCTTGGCGCCCTTCGCGCGCTTAGCGGTGATTATTTTGTGTTCACGCATTCAGCAATGCGTTTGACACCCTCTTCGATCTTGTCTGCTTCGTACATCACGAAGCACAACCGCATGTAATTTTTCAACCCGCCACTGCTAGAGAATAATGCGCCTTGACGAAAATCCACGTTGAACGCGCCTGCTCCTTTGCGAAGCGCGCCGACGTCTATGCCTTCGGGGAATTTCAGCCAGAAGAAATATCCGCCGTGCGGGACTTCGTATTTCGCTTGGGGAATATGACGACGCAACGCTTCGTCCATCACTTGAATTTGACTCAGATAAATTTGCTTTAGCCTCGCGATATTGTTTCCCAACCCGCCTGATTCGATCATCCCGCGCAGAATCGCGGATGTGAACGGATTCAACCCGCCGCCGCTGTCCATGAGTCCGCTATTGGCGAAACGGTGGATGATGTCTGCGTGCGCTTGCATCCAGCCGAGGCGCAGACCGGGGGCGAGGATCTTCGAGAACGATCCCAGCGAGATGACGTGCCTCGAGTCCACGAATGCGCCGAAAGGTTTGGGCGGCTGTTGCGAGTAATTCAATAATTGATACACCTCGTCGGCGACGATGAGGAAGTTATGTTTCTCCGCGAGTCGCACGATCTCTTCGCGGCGTCCCTGCGGGAGGGTGTAGCCTGTCGGGTTTTGAAAGGTCGGGATGAGGTAGAGAAATTTCGGCGCGGCCGAGGCAAGCGTCCCTGCGAGAGAAGCGGGGACGAGTCCGTTTTCGTCGGTCTCGACGGGAATGACGTTCAATCCGTGATCGGCAAAAATCCGCAGCGCCAAAAAATAAGACGGCTCTTCGACGAGAATCGTGTCGCCGGGCTTCGTAAAAAATGTGCAGACCAAGTCAAGCGCGTTCGAGATGCCCGTTGTGACGAACAGGTTATCGGCGTTCACCGAAAAGCCGTAGCCACCGCCGAGAAATTCCGCCAACGCCGCGCGGAAATGCCCATTGCCCTGTTCAGTTCCATATTGCAAAATAGAACTGTCGCTGTGCGCCAACGCCTGTTGCGCGGATTCGCGGATCATATCGAGCGGCAACAACGAAAGCGGCGGGTTGCCCAACCCGAGGTCAATAACATCGGGCGGGATAGAAGTTTGGATGATAGAGAAAGGATTCATAGCCGCAAGTATAATTGGGTTTGTTATAATCTCCTCCAACCCAATCTCAGGAGAACGCTTCATGCCACAAAAGAAGGGTTCGGATCAACTTCCCCTCAAGAAAGAAGAGATTATCAAGGATTACCGCCTCGCCTATCAGAGCAGGCAGGCTTCGCTCATCGGGCGGCGCGAGGTGTTGAGCGGCAAGGCAAAGTTCGGCATTTTTGGGGACGGCAAAGAGATCATCAACATCGCCATTGCGCGGCACTTCCGCAAGGGAGATTGGCGCTCAGGCTACTACCGCGACCAGACCTGGATGTTCATGCTTAACGTCATGAGCATCCAGGAATTTTTTGCCCAGTTGTACGCCCACGCGGATGTGGAGCACGAATCCAACACGGGCGGACGTTCGATGAACGCGCATTTCGCCAACCGCTTTATCAACGCGGACGGTTCTTGGAAAAACCAGACCGAGTTATACAACACTGCGGCAGACGTGTCACCCACTGGCACGCAGATGCCGCGGGCGGTCGGGCTGGCGTACGCATCGGTTTTGTATCGCGGCATTGATGAACTCAAACAATTCACTCAGTTTTCGCGCAACGGAAATGAAGTGGCATGGGCAAGCATCGGCAACGCGTCTGCCGCGGAGGGGATGTTTTGGGAAACGGTCAACGCGATTGGCGTGTTGAAAGCGCCCGCCATCATCACGATCTACGACGACGGTTATGGCATCTCGGTGCCGAACGAATATCAAATGACCAAGGGCAATGTGGGCGACCTGCTCGAAGGCTTTCAACGAAACTCCGAATCAAAAAACGGATACGACCTCTACCGCGTCAAGGCGTGGGATTATCCCGCATTGATCGAAACATTTCGCGTCGCGTCGGAAACCGCGCGGGAGGAACACGTCCCTGCGTTGGTGCATGTCACCGAGGTCACACAACCGCAAGGTCACAGCACGAGCGGCTCGCATGAGCGATATAAATCTGCCGAACGGTTGAAGTTCGAAGAGGAATTCGACGGCGTCCACAAAATGAAAACGTGGATGATCGAAAAGAAGATCGCAACCGAAACAGAATTCAAGCAATGGGAAAGCGAAGATTACGCGATCGTCGAAAATATTCGCAAGATCGCATGGGATTCGTTCCTCAACCCGATCCTCGAGGAGCGCGGACAAGTGATGGATATGCTCGATGAGATCGCGGGCAGTTCGAGTCATGCCGATGCGTTGAGTCGGCTCAGAGAGCGGCTGGCAAATCTCCCGTCGGTGGCGAGGCGGGATGTCCACAGCGCGGCGCATGAAGCCTTGCGAATCCTGCGCGACGAGGCGAATCCATCCAAGCAGGTTTTAATCCAATGGAAAAATGAACAGGATGCGATCAACGAGACGCGCTACGGTTCGCATCTGTACGACGGGACGGCTGGTTCGGTTGCGGAGATCAAGCCCGCCTATTCGGCATCGTCGCCCACGATGATGGGGTTTGAAGTGATCAACGCCGCGTTCGATTCGATTCTGGAACGCGACCCGCGCGTGATCGCGTTCGGCGAGGACGTTGGTTTTCTTGGCGATGTGAATCAAGGTTTCAAGGGGATGCAGGAAAAATATGGCGCGCTGCGCGTGAGCGATACGGGCATCCGCGAAGCGACGATCATGGGGCAGGCGATCGGCTTGGCGATGCGCGGACTGCGACCCATTTGTGAAATTCAATATCTCGATTACATTTTGTATGCGCTGCAAATCATGTCGGATGATCTGGCGACACTGCATTGGCGCACGGCGGGAGGACAAGCCGCGCCTGTGATTGTTCGCACGCGCGGACATCGTTTGGAGGGCGTGTGGCATTCGGGTTCGTTGATGGCGGGATTGATTAATCTCCTGCATGGCATGAATGTGTTGGTACCGCGCGATATGACTCGCGCCGCAGGTTTTTACAACACGCTGTTGAAATCGAATGAGCCTGCTGTGGTCGTTGAGGTGTTGAACGGCTATCGCGTGAAAGAACGATTGCCCGATAACATCGGCGAGTTCACTGTCCCGCTCGGCGTGCCTGAGGTGATTCGTGAAGGAAGTGATCTCACGCTCGTCACATACGGCGCGTGTTGCCGCATTGCGCTCGACGCGGCGGACAAGTTATCCAAAGCAGGCATTGAAGTTGAGGTCGTGGATGTGCAGTCGCTGTTGCCATTCGATGTTCACGGAAAGATCGTTGATTCGTTGAAGAAAACCAACCGCGTGTTGTTCTTGGACGAAGATGTGCCAGGCGGAACGTCCGCGTATATGATGCAGGAAGTGATCGAGAAGCAAGGCGGGTATTTCCATTTGGATTCGCCCGCTCGCACGTTGAGCGGCAAGGCGCATCGTCCCGCGTATGGTTCAGATGGCGATTATTGGAGTAAACCGAATGCGGAGACGATCTTTGATGCTGTTTATGAGATGATGAATGAGGTTGATCCAGGGAAGTATCCAGTGATTAAGTGAACGGTTATCAGTGGGCAGTTATCAGTGAGCAGTTATCAGTGAGCAGTTATCAGTGAGCAGTTATCAGTGAGCAGTTATCAGTAAACAGTAAACAGTGAACAGTGAACAGTGAACAGTGAACAGTGAACAGTAATCAGTGTAAATGGAGGTTGAGATGAGCGGATTGAAACATGCGGAGAGTTTTCGTGATTTGATCGTGTATCAGAAATGCCGAGCATTGGCAAAAGAGATCAAGGTACTCACGCAGTCGTTTCCGAACGATGAGAAGTTTTCGCTCACTGATCAGGTCCGCCGTTCATCGCGTTCGATCGGGGCGAACATCGCGGAATCATGGGCGAAGCGGCGTTACGAAAAACATTTCATCAGCAAACTGACCGACTCCGATGGCGAGCAGATGGAAACCCAACATTGGATAGGAACGGCAATGGATTGTGATTATATTGACCAAAAGACAAACGACCAGTTGGTCGCAAAATGCCTTGAAATCGGACGAATGCTGAATGGCATGATGGACAAAGCCGATATGTTCTGCGGTGAACCTCCGCGAGGTGTGCGCGAAGAAGCCGCTGTCTATTTCACAGAATCTGACGATGAAGACACCGATGACTGATCACCGATTACTGATCACTTGTAACTGGAGAAAAAATGGCAACTAAAGTACTTGTCCCACTACTCGGCGAAGGCGTTGAGGAAGTTACTGTCATCAAATGGCTGAAAAAGGAAGGCGACTCGGTCAAGGAGTTGGAGCCGCTTCTTGAGGTGAACACCGACAAAGTGGACACCGAAATCCCCGCGCCCGCGTCTGGGACGGTGTTGAAGATCATGGCGGAGGAGGGACTCCCTGCGAAGGTGGGGGCGGTGTTGGCGTTCATTGGGAAGGAGGGGGAGTCGGTGGAAAGTGGAGGAGTGGAAAGTGCGCCGCAAGTGAAGGCAAAAGTGAGCAGTGACCAGTCATCAGTTTCGCAACCTGTTACGCAGTCCGCAGTACGCGGTACGGATTTAGGCTTTATCTCTCCTGTTGTGGCGAAAATTGCCGCAGAGCATGGGGTGAATTTACAGAACGTGGCTGGGACGGGATTGAATGGGAGGATCACGAAAAACGATGTGCTGGCGTTTGTAGAAAGTGGAAAGTCGAAAGTCACAGGTCAACCTGTCAACCTTCAACCTGCAACCTTGAAACCCATAGAAGGCGACCAACTCATCAAGCACTCTCCCATACGCAAGTCCATCGCGGAACATATGGTGATGTCGAAACACACGTCGCCGCATGTGTTGACGGTGATGGAAGCGGACATGAGCCGCGTGTCGAAGCATCGCTCAGCCAACAAGGAAATGTTCTCGCGCGATGGAGTCAACCTCACCTTCACCGCGTACTTCATGACGGCGATCGTTGCGGGGTTGAAGAGTTATCCCATCGTCAACTCGTCGTGGTCGGATGAAGGCGTGCTGGTGCACAAGGCGGTCAATCTCGGCATGGCAACGTCGTTGGGAGAGGAAGGATTGATCGTGCCTGTGATCAAGAACGCTGATAATTTGTCCCTGCTGGCGATGGCGCGTTCGGTCAATGACCTGGCGAATCGAGCCCGCGCGAAGAAACTGCAAACAGACGAGGTGAAGGGCGGAACGTTCACGCTGACCAATCACGGCACTGGCGAATCATTATTCGCGTTTCCTGTGATCAACCAGCCGCAATGCGGAATCCTTGGCGTCGGCGCGATGCAGAAGCGCGTGGTAGTTATTGATGACGCGATTGCCATCCGCCCGATGGTGTATTTATCGTTCGTATTCGATCATCGGATTTTAGATGGCGCGTCGGCGGATCACTTTTTGATGAAGGTGAAGGAGACTCTCGAAAATTGGAGTTGAGGGGAAAGAGAGACTGGAGATTAGAGACTAGAGATTTTAGAGAAATAGAGAATTGGAGAATTGGGTTTATGAGCGAACACAAAGATCATGCGAGTGTGAAGATTCATCCGCCTGTGTTGTTGGTGATTCATATTTTCATTGCTTGGTTGCTGGGAAGGTTTATCGCTTTACCGATTGTCATTTCGCCGTTATTTAAAAACATCGGTTTGGCATTGGCGGGCGTCGGTTTCCTGCTTGGGTTGTCGGCATTATTTGCCTTCACGCAAGCGCGGACAACGGTCAATCCGCATGGGTCGGTGAGGGCAGTCGTTTCAAGCGGAGTGTATCGCTTCACGCGCAATCCGATCTACCTCGGCATGGTGTTCATGCTGATCGGCTTTCCGCTCGCGTTTGGGAATGTGTGGGGGATTCCGCTTGCGGCTGTGTTCATTCCGCTGATGAACAATCTGGTGATTCGACACGAAGAGACTTATCTGGAGAAAAAGTTTGGGGAGGCGTACACAGGCTACAAGTTCCGTGTGAGGCGGTGGGTGTAAATCCAAAAGACGGCGGCAAACCGTCTTTTATTTTTATCCTTGACATAGAATATACGTTCTATTATTATCGGGCAAAGGAAACGAACATGCCTAAAAGCAAAATTGAAGTCCTACCGTTAACGATGAAAAGATGGGATGATATGGTCTCTGTGTTTGGCGAGCATGGCGGGTATGCGGGATGCTGGTGCATGTTCTGGCGGCTGGATCGTTCGGATTTCAAAAAATTACGCGGCGGGGGAACAAGAGAAATCCTTCGTCAGATGACTGAAAAGAAACAGGAACCTGGGTTGATTACCTATGTGAATGGCAAGCCTGCTGGCTGGTGTTCGGTAGGTCCGCGTGAAAATTATCTGGCGCTCGAAAATTCTCGCATTCTCAAACGCGTGGACGAGAAGCCTGTCTGGTCCATCGTTTGCTTTTTTGTGGATAAATCCGTTCGCAAGCAGGGCTTGATGGCTGAGATGTTGCGCGGCGCGGTGGCATATGCAAAAAAGCATGGCGCAAAGATCGTCGAGGGCTATCCGATTGACATGCAAACCGAAAAACTGGCTGGGCAAAAACTAAACAGTTATGCGGGCTATATGGGAATTGCCTCCGCCTTCCGCGAGGTTGGGTTTGTGGAAGCGGGTCGCGCTTCTGAAACGCAATTGATCATGCGTTACAAAATCAAATAGGAGAATCACATGTCCATCCAAAAATCTGAAATCCAACTTGATGTGAACGGAAAGAAAGTCAACGCGTATCTCGCCGCGCCAGACAATGGCGGACCTAGCGTTCTCCTTCTCCACGCATGGTGGGGACTCAAACCGTTCTTCAAAGAGACGTGTGACCGACTCGCCGAGCAGGGGTTTACCGTGCTCGCGCCCGACTTGCGAGATGGTCAAATTGCGAAGACGATCGAGGAAGCCAAAGCGTTAATGGAAAAAAGCGACGGTCAACTCGTCGGCGATACGGTGATGGCGGCAAAGGATCATTTGCGCGGATTGACAAACGGCAAGATCGGCGTGGTTGGTTTTTCAATGGGCGGAGCATGGGCGTTGATC
>WBZL01001304.1_pt1 | contig 26565 bp, 24 predicted proteins | sample 5204291 | NCBI WGS metagenome assembly WBZL01 (sample SAMN12344345, study PRJNA552823) | activated sludge metagenome | biome: Activated sludge suspended growth; feature: Nitrification reactor; material: Wastewater; isolation source: activated sludge from nitrification reactor of wastewater...
AAAAAAGACCTGGGCTGGGCGCGCCACGCGCTCGACGAATTCCACACCATGCCCAGCATTATTCACCAGCCGGACATCACCAACGCCGTCTCCTACCTCGCCCGTTCCCACGACATTGACAGCATCGTCGCCCTCGACGACTACGACATCGAAACCGCCGCGGAATTACGCGAACACCTGCGCCTCCCCGGCATGGGGTCATCCGCCTCGCGGTTTTTCCGCGACAAACTGGCGATGCGGATCCAGGCTCGCGCGGCGGGTCTCCCCGAACCGGAGTTCACCCCCGTCTTCTCCCACGCGCGGTTGAGTGAATTTTTAGGGCGCGTCCCCCCGCCCTGGGTGCTGAAACCCCGCGACGAGGCGGGTTCACAGGGGATCAAAAAACTGAGCAACGCGGAGGAAGTCTGGCAAACGCTCGAACAGTTGGGCGATCAACAATCGCATTTCCACCTCGAACAGTATGTCCCCGGCAAAATCGAAATCTTTCATGTGGATAGCATCGTTTGGGAGGGCGAGATTTTGTTTTCCACCGTCAGCGCGTACGGTGCGCCTCCTCTGATTGTCGCGCAGGGTGGCGGTGTATTCACTACCCGGCTCATTGACCGCAAATCCGCGGATGCGAAAGCGCTCGCCAAACTCAACAAAAAACTGCTCAAAACGATGGGGATGACGAGTGGGATCAACCATGCGGAATTTATCAAAGCGCATGACGACGGCAAATTCTACTTCCTGGAAGTCGCCGCCCGCGTGGGGGGCGCACACATCGGGGACATGCTCGAACAGGGTACCGGCATCCAATATTGGCGCGAGCGCGGGAAGATCGAAGTCGCCCAAGCCCTCGGCGGAACCTACGAACTCCCCGAACCCCGCCAGGATTACGCCGGGCTGATCATCTGCCTGTCCAAATACGAACACCCCGACCTGTCCGCCTACCATGACCCCGAAGTGGTTTGGCGTTTGGACCGCCCCTACCACGCCGGGTTAATCGTCCGGTCACAAGATGCGGAACGGGTACGGACGTTGTTGGAGGGGTATAAAGAGCGGTTTGCGAATGATTTCCTGACAAGTGCGCCCCTGCCGGAGAAGGGGAGGGTGTAGTATGAAACGTGATGCGTGATAAGCAATAAATTTGACACCCTGCTGAAATGGCGGGGTGTTTTGTTATGCAAACACCCATCCTGACTTCAAGACGCCTTGAATCATCGTGATCAAGCTCATCTAGCAGAGAAAGTGCCTCTGATCACGGTGATTTAACCCCTTTTCTATAAAAACCGTGTGGTTGCATGATGATTCAATGCGGATTGTATAAAACCCTTGTGGTTGCATGGTGATTCAATGCAGTTTGTATAAAACCCCTGTTGTTGCACGGTGATTCAACTCGGGTTCTATAAAAACTGAGTTGTTGCACGGTGAATCAATGCCGATTTTATAAAACGCCACCCCAGACACAACGGTCTGAGAACGAATATCGTAAATCACAGTGATTTCCTCATAAAATAATCCCCTCACCCCAAACTTCGGAAGTCTCCAAACGACATTTATCCAACCCCGACGCACCATATGCCATCCAACACCCGCCAACCCCGCGTCCCAAAGACTTCCGAAGTTTTCATCACCCCTTTCAGGAGGTTTCAATGAAAAAGACAGGAAAATGCCCGAAGTGCGAGTCTACCAATATCATTCCTGAAGTCCAGATTATTGCCCAGCAACCTATTAGACCCATTATTGAGTTTCCACATATTACAAAAGCAAGGGTGATTCGACACCCTCACGCCATGATTTTTGAAGAACCTGAACAAGCAGACTTAAAAGCTTGGATTTGTGGTGAATGCGGATACACAGAAATATATGCAGATGATTCGCAAAGGCTATATGACGCTCATCTGGAAGCACAGGCCGAGCGAAAGAAAAACGGCTGGTAATTGATAAACACCAGCCGTTCAACGTCTTCTTACTTCTTACTCGTTACTTCATTACTCCCCTACTTCCGACTCGGGGCGGGTGCCCCCTTCGCCCCCCCCTTCCCCCCTTGCGTGGGCGGCGTCCAGCCTTCCGGCATCGCCGCATCTTCGCCGAAGAAAAACTCTTCCATCTGCTCCCGCAGAAAATCCTGGGCACGGGGGTCGAACATCGTCAACCCATAATGGTTGATCAACAGCACGCGCTGTTCCTGCCACATCTCCCACGCTTCTTGGGAGACATTTTCAAAAATTCGCTGACCCAGCTCCCCTTTCGCGGGTGGGCGATCCAGACCGGGTAATTGTTTTCGCAATTTGACACAGTTGACGAGACGAGGCATGGGGGGACTCCGAGGGGGATAGGGTAAATAAGGTATATGGGGTAGATACAGTATACTACATTTGGTTCTCTGGACACTTTAGATACCTTATTTACCCAATCTACTTTATTTACCGTATCTACCCTATGTACCCTCTCTACCTCCTCTTCGCCCTCGACAGTCCCTTCTCCCGGCCCGTCCTGCAAACGCTCCTCGACGCCGGACATCCCCCCGCCGCCCTCATCCTCCCCAACCCGGACCGCAACGCGCCCCTGCGCCCCTTCCCGCATACATCAAACACCGCTCACATTCACAATTCACAATTGACTATTCACAATTCCCCATTCTCTTCCCCCTCCCTCACCCAAACCGCCGCCGCCCACCACATCCCCCTCCTCACCCTCGGCAATCTCCGTCACCCGGATGCGCTCGCCGCCCTGCGCGCCTATCAGCCCGATCTCCTCCTCACCGCCTGTTTTCCGCGCCTGCTCCCTCGTGAAATTCTCGCCATTCCGCGCCTGGGCAGTCTCAATCTGCACCCGTCCCTGCTCCCCGCTTACCGCGGCCCGGAGCCTCTCTTCTGGCAGTTTTATTTCGGGGAAACGCGGACGGGCGTCACCCTGCATTGGATGGATGCACACGCCGACACAGGTGACCTCGTCTTCCAGGCTGAAGTCCCCTTCCCGAACGGGATTTCCCTCTCCCAGGCAGAAACCCTCACCGCTGAGGCAGGCGGGGCGTTGATCCGCCGCGCGCTGTCCGCCCCCGAACAGCTTCCACGCACGCCGCAACCCTTTGACAACGAACAAAAACGGCTCTCCGCGCAGGATGCGCCCACGGTCAGTTACCAGCCTCGTCCCACTTCCGAAGCACTGGTCATCCCCACGACCTGGGGAGCAAAACGCGCGTTCAACTTCTTGTACGCGGCGCGGGACTGGGGACCGTTCGAGATCATTGACTCTGAATCGGGCCAGCGTCTCCGGGTGCGGGAGGCGGTGGAATTTGTACAGGGATCGGCAACGGCGGCCCCGCGTGCCGGGGAAAGAGAGGCTTGGGTACGGTTCGCGGATGGGTTGGTGAGAGTTCAACTTTTCGCATGACTCACACTTTCAAACTTCGGAAGTCTTTAGGTCATCTGTCAGAGATTAGGCTGGGAGTTTTGCCCTTTGTCAGCCCTGTTAAGATCAGTTAGAATCACACCGCTTCAGACGGTGATTTTCACCAAACATTTTATTTTGTAACTATCCGACGTCTATGGAGAATCGAAATTTCCTGGGCTGAGGAGTTACCTCATATTTCAACTTTCAGGAGAAAAAAATCATGACCGAAACCGTGAACGCATTCGAAATGGCACAGCGACAATTTGATGGCGTTGCGGAACAACTCAACCTCGACCCGTATGTGGCCGAGGTTTTGCGTTGGCCGATGCGAGAATTTAAATTCCAAATTCCTGTTCGCATGGATGATGGAAGAATGCAAGTTTTTACAGGCTACCGGGTCCAACACAGTGACGCGCGTGGCCCCAGCAAGGGGGGGATTCGTTTTCACCCCTCGGAAACGCTCGACACGGTACGGGCGTTGGCGATGTGGATGACGTGGAAATGCGCCGTCGCGGACATTCCGTTGGGCGGCGGCAAGGGGGGTGTAGCGGTTCAAACCTCAAACTTTTCCCTCACCGAACAGGAAGAACTGTGCCGGGGCTTTATTCGCCAAATCTGGCGGAATATCGGCCCCCTGCAAGATGTCCCCGCCCCGGACGTGGGCACCTCCCCGCGCATGATGGGGTGGATGATGGACGAGTATTCCCGGATCAAAGGGGAATATACCCCAGGCGTGATCACGGGGAAACCCGTCGGGGGTGGCGGCTCGCTCGGGCGCACCGAAGCGACCGGGTTTGGGGTGGTGTACACCATTCGCGAGGCGATGAAATATTTGAAACTGGACCCGACTAAGAGCGTGGCGGCCATTCAGGGATTTGGGAATGTGGCGCAGTACGCGGCGATTGGGTTTGTGGAACAATTGGGAGGCAAAGTGGTGTGTGTGTCCTGTTGGGATCGGGAAGAGAAACGCGGCGTCACGTACTCCCGCGAGAGTGGCGTGAATCCCCGCGAACTGCAATCCCTGACGGATGCGTATGGTTCGATTGATAAGAGCAAAGCCCGCGCCGCCGGGTATGTGATCGAGGACGAAGGCGCGTGGATCACGAAGGATGTGGATGTGTTGATCCCCTCGGCGCTGGAAGGGCAGGTGAATGTAGAAAGCGTGAAGTTGATCAGCGACCGGGTGAAGATCGTGGCAGAGGGCGCGAACGGCCCGACGACGCCCGAAGCGGATGCGGTGTTCAAAGCGAATAACGTGTTCGTCATCCCCGACTTTTTGTGCAACGCAGGCGGCGTGACGGTCTCTTACTTTGAAGGTGTGCAAAACCAGATGAATTATTACTGGGGCCACCAGGAAGTGTTGGACCGGCTCGATACGAGTATGACGCGAGCGTTCTCGAAGGTGTTGAGGATGTCGCAGGATGAGAACGTCTACATGCGCGATGCGGCGTACATGGTCGCGATTCGCAGTGTGGTGGATGCGATGGAATTGCGAGGGTGGCTGTAGGAAAGGATGAAGAGTGGGGGATGAAGGATGAAAGATAAAAAGCGAGAGGCGCAGGTTGCGTCTCTCGCTTTTTTATGGCTGATAACGATAGAGCCAATAGATGAGTTTCCCATCTATGCCTCGTTCTTCGATGGTTTCCCCATTCGGATACAGTTGTTGGATGGTGTGCAGGTAAGGTTCTTGTTCAGGTAGGAAAATAAACATCAGGGAGGAGGTTGGGGACAAAGAATTCATCGTCGAGGGGGTTAATAGGAGCCAATCGTCCATTTGCAAACGAGGATACAGAAATTTCAGGATAGCGTTGGACACATAATGCTCTTGTTCCGCACCCATATACACCACTTGCCATTCGCCTGGAGTTTCCACGAGATGCTCGGCCAGGATTTGTTCTGCGTAGGTGTTTTTCCAATGGTCGTAATTCCTGCTTCTGAAATCCAAAAAGTAGAAAGTGAGGTCTTTTACCCCAATGAATAAAAATCCTAGAACCGTGAGGAAACTAATGCCTGTGACGAACAGGTTTCTGCCTCTAAACGCGGGGATTCTTTTCGCCCAAGCCAAGATTTGCACCAAACCCACGCCGATGACCAGAGCCAGGGCAGGTGCCGCGGCCACGTAGCGTTGCGCGGAGGGGGTCGGTTTGCTCAACGCCCCGACTAAAGCGATCACTACCAGCCAGAAAAGGATGAGCCAGGCCTTTGCATTCCGGTGAAAAAACACGAGCACAAAAAGCCCGAACACAAAGAAAAACGTCGCAACGGGATGTAAAAGGGGGATGCCAGGATCATAGAAATAAACAACCGGAATGGAGGTATACGCGAAAAAGCCCAGGTAAAGTTGAGCCAACAGGAAACTCCAGAAGGTCGTGAACCCCTCGTGTCCCCCCCGGTTCCAAATCCCGAAAATGTTCGTCTCCCGCATGGGATCAAAAAATGCGTTGGGAACATCAAGAAAATAGAGGGCCAGGGGTAAAAAAACGATCAGGGCCGCAAAGAATAATATGCCAATCTCTCGCAGAAGTTTTCTAAAACGCGGGAAGTCAGTTAGGGCCAGGATAAAAATAAACAGCAGTAAAATGAAAGGCAACAGGCGGGCACTGGCATAAAAATACTGCGAAAATCCCAGCCCCAGCCCGGCCAGGATAAAAGCTGTCCTTTTCCGGGTTAACCATCCCTCCCAAAATGCGCCTAAAACGACCACGTACCAAAACCCATCCCAAATATTGTTTAGCCCCAATCGGCTAAAGTGAATGTGAAAATGGAAAAAAGCCAGAAAGATCCCCGCAAACACCCCAACCCGGTGATTGAACAACGATTTCCCCACCCAATAAGTACACCCCACTGTCAGCGCCCCGATTAAGGCCGATGAAAGGCGGATGGCCTGGCTGGTTGGCCCCAATAACCGGATAAAAACGGTTTGAATAAACATATACAAGGTGGGAAACCCATGAACCCCTGCTTCGAATAAATTATTGACATGATTGAGAAACATTTGGTAAGCCCATAGCGCAAAATCCCCTTCATCGCCGGTCAGACTTACGGGAATATGACTGGTCCGTATCCCCCGCAAGAGGAAGGCTACGGCTGTGAGCGTGGTGAACCATAATACACTTCGCCAATCAAGTTTTCGTCCTAAGTTTCCTGGAACCCATCCGCCCCAAATGACCACGATCACCCCCAACCCCCAACTAAAAGTCGCTACCGATTGGTTGAAGGGCGAATTGCTGTACACAGACGAAACCCCTGCAATCAGCACAAACGGCAGGGCACTGACCAAGCAAATCATTTGTACGGGTGTTGTGTGAAGCCTCCCTGCTAACCCGTGGAAGACCTTTTCAACGGTGCGTCCCAGGAATGTAGTTAGCCCCCACAGAATGCCGATCCCCATGAGCATAAGCCCAGCCCATTTTGCTTGGGGTTCTAAATTTGGATAACTGAGCCAGCTTAGAAAGAAAATTCCCGCGCCCACAAGGGGGTAAAGAATTTTGTACACCCACTCCCCATGAGGCACGACGCGAGATGGCAACGAGACAGATGAAGTCGAATCCTTCGCAGAATTGCTTCTTCTAAGACGTAATGCCCAAATCACCCCAAAGGCCATCAACATAATACTGAAAATAATAGGAAGAATCCAATCTTGAAAAACCATAAAACTACCCGGGATGATTATAAATCAACAAAGACAAACAATATCATCGGTTTTTTTTGCAATTCAACAACTTTTTTTGCGTTTTCCTTCTTTTTTCGCCTGTCGTGTTGTATACTTTCAACACCGATCACCAATCATTGAAATTTCTTTGGTCCGTAGTGGCGGTTTCAACCGCTTGGCACGACTGAAGTCGTCACGACGAATCTTATCCTGATTGAAATTATTCCCCCACCCTCGGAGGCCCTGGATGAAAGTCACTGTACTACAAGAAAATCTCGCACAAGGCATCAACATCGTATCCCGCGCGGTGTCGCCGCGTTCGACTCTGCCCGTGCTGGCGAATGTACTCGCCGCGACGGATGATGGGCGGCTGAGGCTGTCCGCCACCAATCTGGAGTTGGGGATCACGTGTTGGATCGGGGCCAAGATCGAGCGAGAGGGTTCCACGACCATTCCGGCACGGACGTTTTCTGATTTGGTCAGCACCCTGCCCAAAGACCGGGTGGAGATGGATTTGACCGAGCGGACACAATCCCTGCACGTCAAATGCGGCACCTCAAACACCGATATCAAGTGCATTGACGCTCAGGAATTCCCGCCCATGCCCGCGTTGGATGCGAATGATGGCATTCAAATGAACGTGGCCGATTTGAAGGAAATGATCCAGCAGGTGGCGTTTTCCGCCTCTACGGACGAAGCTCGCCCGGTGCTGACCGGGGTGCTGGTGGAAGTGAACGGGAACAAGATCACGTTCGCGTCGGCGGATGGGTTCCGGCTTTCGATCCGGTCTGCGGAACTGTCTACGGGGGCGGCGACCCCTGTCAGTGTCATCATCCCCGCGCGGGCGTTGAGCGAATTGGCCCGTGTAGCGACGGATAACAATCAGACGGTGACGATGTTGCTCCCACCCGGACGGGGACAGGTAGTGTTTCGCTTGAAGGATGTGGAAGTGGTCAGCCAGTTGATTGATGGCAACTTCCCCGATTTCCGGCAGGTGATCCCGCGCAATTACGAGACCCGCTCTGTGATGTCCACCGATTCCTTTTTGAAGGCGTGCAAACAGGCGGAGATTTTCGCCCGCGAGAGTTCGCACATCGCGCGGGTGAACATTTCCCCTGGCAGTGATCTGCAACCTGGCACGGTGCAGATTTACGCCCAATCGGAGGAGACCGGGCAAAACGAAACGGTGGTGGACGCCACCATCGAAGGCCCATCCCTGCTGATTGCGTTTAATGTGCGGTTTATGCGCGATGTGTTGGAAGTGATCAAAACCCCGAACGTGGCGCTGGAAACCTCCACCTCCGCCAGTCCCGGTGTGATTCGCCCCCTCGGCGAGACCGATTTTCTGCATGTCATCATGCCGATGCACATTTGATCGAACGCGTCCAGAACCCTTTTTTAATCCAAAAGCCGAGTTTTCCCCCAAACTCGGCTTTACTCTTAAAATGGAGAGCAATTCAAATTTCCGATAAGTGCCATTAACTATTTAGAATTGACCACTCCCGATTCACAATTAAAATGACCCTTCCTTCCCGCCACACTGACCCCATTTTGCGGATTACGCTGACCCTGGCAGAGTATCCGATTTTATGCGACAAAATCCGCAGTAAGATGCGGAAAGAGTTGATCCGCCATCGGAGCATCACCGCGCCTGAGTTCGATGCCCAGGTGCGCGAACAGGCCATTCGCTCCCAACGCCGCGAGGGATTGAGCAATCCTTACGGGGAAGAAACCGCGGAAATATGGGAACTCCGGCAAGACCGCATCCGCAGTCATTTGACCGATTTTTATTTCGCGGCCAATTTGCCCTATGAATTGTTTGAGCAGATTGTGCTGAGTGTGGTCAAGCCGAAAGATAAAGAACTCAACGAGGAAATTACCGCTTCCTTCAACCCGGAATTGGCCCCCAAATATGTCCTGTTTGAACAGGCGCGCCAAATCGAGCGGATGCCCCCCGCCGAGCGCGCCCACTACGAGCCGTTGTTGCAAGAAATTAAGGTCGTGCTGATTCGCACGATGATCAGCGATCAATTGGCGTATGTTCGGATCGCCAAAGAGTGGTTGACGATTGACGTTTTGCAAAATATCTGGCGGAATAAGATCGGGTACGGGCGCATCGGCGGGAAAGCGGCAGGGATGTTGTTGGCATACAGTATTTTGCGGCAGGTGGGGGATGAAGATATTAGGCACTCGATTCGGATTCCCGACTCGTACTTTTTAGGCTCCGACCTGATGTACACCTTCATGAGCATGAATGGTTTCCTGCAATGGAACGACCAAAAATACAAGTCAGAAGCCGAAATTCGGGCCGATTATGCTACGATTTGCGAAAGTTATCTGAAAGGAGACTTCCCGGCGGACGTGGTGGAACGGCTGACCGACATGCTGGAAACGCTCGGCAACCGCCCCGTGATTGTGCGCTCGTCCAGCCAATTGGAAGACAATTTTGGTTTTTCCTTCGCGGGGAAATATGACAGTTATTTTTGTCCCAATCAGGGCACGCTGGAAGAAAACCTCAAAGAACTCACCGAAAAAATCTCGCAGATTTACGCCAGCACGTTCAACCCCGACGCCCTGCTGTACCGACGCAGTAAAGGGTTGCAAGACTACGACGAACGCATGGCAATCCTGATCCAGGTGGTCGAAGGGGAAAAGATGGGGAATTTCTTTCTCCCGCATGGGGCTGGGGTGGCATTCAGCCGGAATTTGTATCGCTGGTCCACGCGTATTCAGCGGGAAGATGGGTTTATGCGGCTTGTTTGGGGGTTGGGGACGCGGGCGGTGGATGCGGTCGGGAACGATTACCCCCGTTTGGTCGCGTTGGGGCAACCCACGCTCCGCCCGGATGCCTCTTCCCAGGCCATTCGCCATTATTCGCAACAGTATGTGGATTTAATTGACCTGCAAGAAAATGCATTCAAAACGCTCCCCGTTAAAGAAGTGCTGACCTCGCAATATAAACCGCTTCGTTACCTGGCGCAAATTTACCGGGATGGGTTCATCTCTTCCATTCGCAGTACCGTGCTCGGCAACGAGATGGAGCGGCTGATTTTGACATTTGACGAATTTCTCCGGCGCACCCCTTTCCCCGACCGAATGCGGCGGGCCTTACAAACGCTCGAAAAACATTATAAACTCCCGGTGGACATGGAATTCACCGTCCAGATGGAAAACATTCACACCATGAACCCGGATGTGATTCTCACCATCGTGCAGTGCCGCCCACAAAGTCATCTCAAAGACGAGGAAGCCCATCTCCCGGACAATTTGAACGAAAAAGACATTGTGCTGGCGACACGCCGCATGGTTCCGCAGGGGTTTGTACACGATATTCGGTATGTGTTGTTCGTCCCGGCGGACCCGTATTTTGCTTTGCAATCGCAAACGGAGCGGCAAAATATCGCCCGGATTATTGGGCGGCTGAACCACGCGCTGGAAACCCAAACCTTTATTTGCGTCGGTCCCGGACGGTGGGGCACCACCAACACCGAGTTGGGCGTGAGTGTGGGCTACTCGGACATCTACCACGCCCGCGCGTTGGTCGAAATGACAGGGAAGGCCATTGGGTCCTCACCCGAGCCCTCGTTTGGCACTCACTTTTTTCAGGATTTGATGGAAGCGAACACGTTTCCACTGGTGGTTTCGCTCGATGATGAAGACGCCATCTTTGATCAGGCCTTTTTCTTTGACACCCCCAATCGCGTCACCGAATTTTTATCCGAGGAAGTGCTGGCCTCCATCCCTCACGCCGCCGCGTGTGTTCGCCTGATTGATGTTGCCCAATTTCGCCCAGGCTACCACCTGGATTTGATCATGGATGATGACAAAGGCAAAGCTGTCGCCTTCCTGCTTCGGAACGGAGAGGACAAAACATGAAACAATTTATCGTCGTCGCAGGCAATATTGGGGCGGGAAAATCTACCCTGGTTCGTCTCTTAAGCGAAAGGTTGGGGTGGTTTCCGTATTACGAACCCGTGGCCCAAAACCCGTATCTCACAGATTTTTACACCCACATGCAGACCTGGGCTTTTCATTCCCAGGTCTTCTTTTTGACAAACCGTCTCCGCACCCATCACCAATTGATCAACCATCCTTCTTCGGTGATCCAAGATCGGAGCGTGTACGAAGATGCTGAAGTCTTTGCCCTAAACCTGTTTGAACAGGGTTTGATGACCGATCGCGATTACCAAACCTATCGTGATCTGTATCAAGTCCTCGTCGAATTCCTCCCCCCGCCCGATCTGGTGATCTACCTCCGCGCGTCGATTCCCACCCTGCTGGAGCGCATCGCCCAGCGCGGGCGAGACTACGAACGGCAAATTCAGCCGGAGTATTTGGGGCAACTCAACCGCTTGTATGAAAATTGGACCTCAAACTTCCCCCTCTGTCCGGTGTTAGCCGTCCCCGCAGATGAACTGGATTTTGTGCGTGATTCCGAACACCTGGACCTGATCGTCCAAAAGGTCAACGAAAAACTGACCGGGAAAGAAGAAGTGATCTTTGAGCATTTGGAAGTCAACGGGTTTCACTGAGTGATCTTACGATGTAACTTCTTCCGCCCGTCGCAACGCGACTCCTGCCAACCGGGCCACCAACAGCAAAACATCCTGATCCTCTTCGTCAAACGCGGCATCATTTTTCTTGTTCACTAACTCAATTGCCCCCAAAATCTGGCCTTTATCCATTACGGGCACGCACAAAACTGACACCGTCTCAAAACCCAACGTCTCATCCACATGCGGGTACCACTGCGGCTCCTGCCGGACATCTTTCACCAACAAAGGCTTACGTCGTTTAATGGCCGCGCCGACAATCCCCTGTGCCTCTGGCATTCGCATCCCTAACAACTGCGCCCGATTATCTCCCACTACTTCCACAAACATGAACTCATGTGCTTCTTCGTCCAACAGCAACAATGAGCCTTCTTCCGCCTGCACCGCCTGGATGGCCGCCATTAAGATGCCTTTGATCAGCTCAAAAACATCGGTTTGTGGATTAATCGAATCCAGATTTTGATCAAGCAAGTTTAACGCCCGAATGGCATGGCGTAGTTCCGACAACCGCTGGCTCAAGACACGGTTTTCATCCTTCAAATGAATATTCTCTTGTTGCAAAGCGCGCAACCCATAGGCTTCATTCATTGACCAAACTCCTCTCGGAAGCATCCTTCCGTCTCCCAATTGTATTAAGTAATTCTTCCAATCGCGGATGGTCCGCGTACACACCCCAATACTTTGCAGGCAACAGCTTTGCAATCTGGCACATAATTTCATCCGCCGCTTGATTCAAAGCCACATCTTTATCCCTTCCCCGCTCTTTGCCCTGATCCGGCAACAAAAAAGGTGCCCCAAATTCCACCCGCACCGGCGACCGACGCAGGCGCAACATCGCCCCAATCGTTTTTTCGGTCCCAATGATCGCTACGGGCACAATCGGCACATTCGCCTTCGCCGCTAAAAAAGCCACCCCCGGTTTGGGGTGCATCAAACTTCCCGTCGAACTACGGGTTCCTTCCGGGGCAATCCCAATGATCATCCCCCCTCGCAAATATTTGACCGCCATCCGCAAAGCCCCAAAATCTGGGTTATCCCGATCCAACCAAATCCCCTGTGCGCCTTCAATAATCCAGCGAAAAACTGGATACGTCTTATATTTGTCAGCGATCAACCCCGTACTATCCTTGCGTTTCAAAAGCGAAAAAATCAACGGGGCATCCAACCGGCTCAAATGATTCGCCGCCAACAGACATCCCCCACTGGCCGGAATATTTTCCTCCCCCACCACCTCTAAGCGCGTCAAAATCCGAAATAAAAAGAACAAGACCTGGCGCAAAATTTCACGAACCATAAATCTATTTTATCTTAAAAAATACAATCCACCTTTTTCCAGCCCACTCACTTTTCCCGTCAAAAACCGAAGAGCCACTTTGAGCAAATGAGATGCCCTTCCACGAAAACACCGTTCGTTGTTTCGAGATCACGTCAAAATTTTGTTACCTGATCGCAAGGTGCAAAATTCCGAATGTGTGTATAATGGATTAAGTGAGTAAAAATATCCCTTCTAAACACCCTATTCACCTCAGTACCTTAACTTCTATTATCTTCCTGACCTGGCTGATTACGGCCTGCCAAAGGACCCCCACCCCATTCATCGCCTCGGGAACGAATACCCCGGGACCTGGCGAGACCGCGGTTCCCCCCAACACCACCCTACCCCCCACCGCCTCGCCCACCCCCACCAACACCCCCATTCCCCTGGCCCTCACCGTCAACGGGGAATCGATTACCCAGGCTGAATACGATGCCGCCCTTGCCCGTCTCCTTACAGCCCAACCTGCGCTCCTCCCCGAGGAAGCCCGCACTCGCGTACTCGCAGAATTTACGGATCAACTTCTCCTCTCACAAGCGGCCACCCAGGGCGGTCTCATCGTAGACAAGCCCTTATTGGAGGCACGGATCAATACCCTGATCGAACAAATTGGTGGCGTAGACGCCCTCAACACCTGGCTGACCACCAACAGCTACACGGAAGAATCCTTCCAACTCGATCTGCGTCGTGCCATTGCCGCCGCGTGGATGCGGGACCAAATCATTGCCACTGTTCCGGAAACTGCCGAACAGGTTCATGTGCGGCAAATCCTCCTCTTCAGCGCCGTCGAAGCTAATGATGTCTACGCTCAACTTCAAGGCAGTATCACGTTCGACTTAATGGCCTCCTACTACGACCCGATTACCCTGGGCGATCTTGGGTGGTTCCCGCGTGGTTATCTCTCCCAAACCGCGATTGAGGATGCGGCCTTTGGGCTAGAACCCGGCACCTTCAGCGCCGTGATCGAAACCAGTGTTGGTTTTCACATCATCCAACTCCTGGACCGACAGGCAGACCAGCCCCTTCCCCCTGATGTACGCATGGTGCTTCAGGAAAAAGCGCTTAACCAATGGCTTGAACAACAACGAACCGTGAGTGAAATTACAGTTTTGATCCCCTAAAAAATGGTTCTACCGTCCCTCAAAATAGAATTTCAGGTGTCCATTCGGTAGAACCCAATCATCCTATTACCCTAAGGAAAACACATATGAGAAAAAGTCGAAAATCCAATCGATCAGGGGGTGGTTGCTTTGGCACCCTGATCAACATCCTGACCCTATTCTTCGTGATTGGCATTGTCGGCGTATTTATTGGCTTTTTTGCGATTTATACCAATCCGCAGTTAAATCCAATCGAGGATTTCCGCCCGGTGTTCATCCCTACGGTGGCCCCTACCCTCACGCCAACCATTACCCCGCAACAACTTCCCGCAACCTTCACTCCAGAACCGACGAATACCCCGCAACCTACCCCTACCTTAAAACCCAGCAGTACCCCCTTTCCCACCGAAACGCCGTTCTCCCTCGTAACGCCACCTACCGCGGACCCCAATGCGACAGCCACTCCCACCTTTCCTTATGTGATTGACGTAAAACACCCCCTTTACCTGGATTACAACGTGATCAACACCAGCTTAGGATGCAGTTTTATGGGCGTTGCCGGGAGCATCTTTGACCTCAACGGTGCCCCTCAAAAAGGTATGCAGATTGAATTAGGCGGCATGATCCAGGAACTCATCGTGACAAAGCTAACCGTCAGCGGGATCGCACAAAGTTACGGCGAATCAGGCTATGAAATTCCTATCGCAGACGGCCCCATTGCATCCAGTAAAACCCTATACCTTCAGGTGCGTGACCAGGCCGGAAACCCCGTCTCGGACAAAGTCTATTTTGATACATTTGATGACTGCGAAAAGAATCTGATCCTGATCAATTTCAATCAAACGCGGTAAAGCCCTTAACCGAAACAAAAAAAGTTCCGGGACTTCCCGGAACTTTTTTATTTAAGGCCTCTCCCCGTCCAGATTGTCGCCTAGCCCCTTGCAAGCGGGGGAACAAGCCCAAACTTTTTTACACCTGCTTACTCAAAATCTCCCGAATCGCTTCACAGACCCGATCCACGTCGCCTTCGGGCATCACCCCGGAAAAGGGAATGGCAAGACCACGCCGCCCCAAATCCTCCGTCACCGGATAGTCTCCCTCTCGATATCCAAACTGCGAGGCGACGTAAGGCTGTAGATGAATGGGAATAAAATAAGGCCGATTGGGAATCCCGCGCGTCTTCAATTCTTTTGAGACCTGATCACGATCTACCCCCGATAACCGGATAACATACACAAACCAACTCATCCGCGTCGTTTCCGGCACCACGACGGGGATTTCTACCCCAGGAATCTCGGCTAACCGCTCCTCATACCACCGTGCGACTTGTGCCCGTTTCTCCAATAGTTCGTCCAGGCGGGAAAGCTGTACCCGGCCCAGGGCCGCGCTCATCTCATCCAAACGATAGTTGTATCCCAAATGGGTATGTTGGAGCCAGGTATCTCCTGGGGCACGCCCCTGATTGCGTAACGCCCGCATGATATTAGCCGCCTCATCATCGTCCGTCACAATCACCCCGCCCTCGCCGACGGTCATCTGTTTGTTGGGGTAAAACGCGAACACCCCGTAATCCCCGAGGCGTCCGGCTGGACGTTGTTTATACGTGGCGCCAATGGCTTCGCAAGAATCTTCGATCACTTTCAGGTGATGGGCTTGTGCCACGTCAAGGATAGGGTCCAAATCGGCGGGTTGCCCGAACACGTCCACGGGCAGGATCGCTTTCAAACGAGGGGCATCGCGTTGGACCCCGTCCCCTTTCAGACCCTGGCGGGGGAGCCATCTTCGAGCCGCCGAACCGCCCTCAAGCAGATCATGCACCGCTTCTCGAAGACAGGTCACGTCCATATTTCCCGTCAAAGGGTCCACATCCAGAAAAATCGGCGTCGCCCGCTCGAACAGGATCACATTCGTCGAAGCGACGAAGGAAAATGGCGTGGTCAGCACCCAATCCCCCTCTCGAATCCCCGCGGCGTGAACACACAAATGCAACCCCGCAGTCCCTGAATTGACCCCCAAAGCATGTTTGGCCCCTGTATACTCGCAGATCGCGCGTTCAAAATCTAAGATTTCCTGTCCCATACTGAGATTGGGGGTGTTAAGAACAGCCAAAACTGCCTCCCGCTCGGCTTGCGTCAGATCGGGCGAGGACATGGGAATGGGGTGAGTGTGAGAAGAGGGTGCCAAAATAAAATCTCCTAAAATCAAAAATTCAGCCCGATAACAACCGCCAAAATCGCGCCCGTCATAGAAGCGGCAAAATTGACCACATCATTATTGAGCCAGGAAAAGCCTCGCGTGAGGCGCGTCGAGGTGCCGCAAGTGTGCAGAGGATGACGTTCAGTTTCTTTGTTACAACTTGGGCAATGATAAATAGCCTGGAGGGTAGCCCCCAACAGCGAATCGAGGAGCGATCCAGCCAACCCGGACAGGGTAATGACTCCGAGCAGGAAGCCTGGTTGGGCGTGTTCCCCTGCCTGAGCGGAAAAAATGCTCACCCCCGTACCGATCACAGCGGCCCCCAACAGCGCCGCGAGCGTGCCGGACCATGTGATCCCGCCCGAGGTGCCCCTTTCCACCTTTTGCCCTGTCGTGATCATACGGGGAGAGGCTTTGCTGAGGGTGCCCAGTTCCGTGGCCCAGGTATCGGCATTCACGGCGGCCAGTGCGCCCGCGTACGCCAACCAGGGCCAGGTTTCGTTGGGGTACGCCGTTTGGAGCAGTATCAACACGATGCCCAGTCCGCCATTCGCGGCAACCTGTGCCCAATCGCGACGGTGACCTTTTGAAAATTTCTCGTTCAACTGAGATTTCCGCCGAGCAAACAGCCGCGACAAACCACTGGATGTAATGAAAAAGGCAAGAAGCAATACCGCCCACGGCAAGCCCCCCAACCCAAAGATCAACCCGCCCGTGACGGTTGCCGCGAGCGCACCATCCCCCGTAAGCGCTTTCGCTTTCCAGGCTACCCAACCAATTGTTGCACCGAGGAAGAAACCAAAAAGGAGTTGAAGTGGAGACATGTGTGGATAAACCTGAATTTTCTGTGGATAAAACGTGAAATATGTGTATAAACACGACGAGACTCGGCCTAAAAAATCGAACTGCCAGGTATTTTCAACCTTGTAAGAAGGTATAAAAAGCTACCAAAAACAGCAAAGAGGTCAGGATGCTGGTTCCCCAGAGCAAAAACGCCAGGGGCTGACTTTGAGGGCGACGGAAGAAAAACAAGCCGAGCAAAAAATTACCTAAAAAAAAGAGCGCATTGACCAAAGGCAAGAGGCGAAGTTGTGTGGGTGAGATCGTCGGAATGTCGCTTCCGCTGACGCCCGACGGGGGTAACAGGTTTAACTCCGTCGTCGGGGTCAAAGTGCTCCAACCCAAAAAAATCAGACTGAAAACCAACCCGGTCAGGATCGTGAACCTCGCAGAGCGGCTACCCCACACACTTCCCAAAAGCACGGTAGGATAAACGGACCGCGAAGAAATAGGCCTCAGCGTACCGGTTTCTGCCTGACGCTGAAAGGTTTGCAGGAAGATTTCGGGGTTTTCGGGGGAAATCGCATACATTTTGCCCGGGGTGGCAATGACAATCAGGGGGCGGGCTTGCGCGGCCATGTATTCTACCTCACCCCCTTTCACTTGGCGAACCCCAAGCACACTTCCCGGCCAATGCACCCACGGCGTTGGGAGCGGACGCTCCAGGTGGGTATCCCGACTCAGCCACAGGATTTTTTCCATCGGGATGTCTTCGGTCCGCAATCCCCACGTGAGATGAATGCCTTCGGGAGACATCTGGTAGTAGGCACGCTGGAGGGCGTAAATTCGATAAGCCAAGATAGGAATAGGGAACGCGAAGAACGAAAATGAAAGGAGGGAGAGAGTAAAAGAAGCGCCAACATCGACGCGGTTGGCCTCCAGAATACTTAATAAGCTCCCAAAGCCCAAGATTAAAAGCGCGAAGGTGTGAAAAATCAATCCGCGGCTTTTTGGAGGAAAAAAGATTGTGTCCATCTTGCAATTCCGTGATTATAGCGCAAGATGTTGCAAGGGAATATTGCTTGACCATCTTTGATTGCGGATATAAAATGAACGTGACCTTTGGGTTAATTTTTTTAAAATAGAAAGAGCGATGGAGCAAGAACACATCTGGCAAACTTGGGCAGACAATTTACGACGGTGGCGCTTACAAGATTTTGCCGCCTGGTTTTTAGATTCTGCCAGCCCTGCCCATCTTGTTGGTGCCCAATTGGTTTACATCGGTCAACCTGTGTTAGAGGCGTTTGTCCCCACCACGCAATTTACCGCCCTGACCACCCTTTTAGAAAAGCCTGATCAGGCGCAGGCTTTTGTAGCGTTTTTGAGAGAGGATCACTAGGTGAATATTGCCGAAAATTCTGGTTTTTTGGGCTTTGGTGTCGTCGCATTTTTCTTTTTGCTGATGGCAATTTTTGGGATTCTGGGACGGAAGCGCACAGGGTGGGGCCTGCGGTCGCTTCCCGCATTTTCGCGTCTCTCCCGCGCCATTGGTCTGGCGGTCGAAGCTGGGACACGATTGCATGTGTCGATTGGCAATGGCAATTTGACCAGCCCGGGCAGTGCGGCCTCTCTCGTTGGGTTATCCATCCTCGGGCGGATTGCCCGAACCGCCTCCATTAGCGATCAGCCCCCCCTTGCCAGCACCGGAGATGGTGCCCTGGCAATTTTAGCGCAAGATACCCTCCGCGCAGGATACCGAGAAGTCGGGGCCGGAGAGGATTACAATCCCGATTCCGGGCGCGTCACCGGTCTGACACCGATTTCTTTTGCCGCCGGTGCCATGTCGTTGATGGCAGATGAAAATATCTCCGGCAATATTCTCGCAGGCAACTTTGGTTCGGAAGTTGGATTAATGCTTGAAGCCAGTGATCGGAATGAAGCCTTTTCATTATCGGGCACCGATCACATTCCCACCCAGGCGATGATGTTTGCCACTTCCCAAGAAACGCTCATTGGAGAAGAGCTGTATGCTGGTGGCGCGTATTTGAACGCCGGAACGATGCATACCGCCAGTTTGCAAGCCCAAGATGTGATCCGCTGGCTTTTGGTTGTCATTATTTTAGCCGGCGGGCTTTGGAAGCTGATCGAAGGGGTTTTGTCGTGAAGCTCAAAGTTCCCGTCATCTCTACTGCAATTGCCATCCTTTCAGGGGTGCTTGTATTATTCTTGTACTTTTCACCGCTCTATGTGGCGGGTGTCGATTGGCGTTCAACGCTTTTACAATGGGCAACCAGTCTCAGCGCGGTGGCTTTATTGATCGGATTGGTCAATTTAGGCTCGGTGCATGGTCGCAAACTAGACGATGAAGGCGATTTCCCCTTCAATAGTTTAGTTTTGGTGCTCGCGATGGTGATTACCTTTGTGGTCGTTCTTGTTTGGGGGCCAGCTAGTACAGGTGCGATGTTTATCCTGAATTACATTCAAATCCCCGTCGAGACCAGTCTGATGGCTATTCTGGCTGTCACGTTGATTTATGCCAGTGCGCGCTTGATCCGACGAAAAACCGAAACCTTTTCCCTCGTGTTTATCGGTACGACTCTCGTCATTTTATTAACCACTAGCCCCCTCATTACTGATTTATTCCCGGAAATTGGAAGTCGTTTGCAAGATCTCCGTCTCTGGATTGCCAATGTCCCGGCCACCGCAGGCGCACGAGGCATTTTGTTGGGCATTGCTTTGGGCACAATTGCAACCGGAATTCGTGTTTTGATGGGGACGGATCGACCCTATGGCGGATAAGATGGCTGATATTCGTTGCCAAATGTGCGGCAAACCCAACCCCGGAACTTCCACGGAGTGCAAGTATTGTGGTGCGCGTCTGAAACCTTTGATTGCGTCACAACCGTCCGCCCCTGGCCCTTCTGCCCCATCTGCGAAAAAGGAGACAGGCGCGGCGAACCTTGCAGGAGCCTCGCAAGAGGATACATTGGGCTGGTTGCGTTCATTGGGGCAGGATGAGGATGAGGCATTAACCGATAGCGGTGCAACCGATGATTTGCCAGATTGGTTGGGAGGTGAAGGGACACAAACGCCACCTTCAAAGAATTCCCAGCCTGATTGGATGAATGAATTGGGAGGGGGGGATTTATTGGAAGACAGTTCCGTACCCGATCAAAGCGGGTGGGATACGCCAGGGGCAGAGTCCCAACTCGACCAATGGCTTCCAAAAGAAAACAAAGCCGCCCCAACCCCCTCGCGCGAAGATAATTTAGACGATTTCCTGAGTGGGAAAAAATCGTCCGCAGGAGCTACCGATGATTTGCCATCCTGGTTATTGGATAAAGAAGATGAACAACTAGAAAAGACTGTTCCTCTGGCAAATTTCCCCAAAAGCTCTTCTCTTGATGACGACGATTGGCTGAAGACGCTCGGCAACGAAGACTCCGTGACGGCAACCATCTCAGATTGGAAACTCTCGTCCACAAAAGCCGATGATCAAGGCGAGAAACTCCCCAGTTGGTTGTCCAACCAACCCGAAGAAGAATCCGCAAACGAAACCAGTGGTTTTGATGACGATCTCCCGTCCTGGTTGGGCGGAGGTCCTGCGGTCCCATCTGAACCATCCACAGGAGTTTCCTCGAGCAAGAACCTTGAAGGAGACTTCCCAGATTGGTTAGATAACCTGAGCAGTAAAACAGGCATGACAGGCAAATTGGGCGACATGCCCAAATGGCTTGACGAAAATGAGCCATCCTCCTCGTCCGAGAAAGAAGAGGAAGTCTCGATGGATTGGCTTGCCTCGCTTGGAGATACCCCCGAAGATCAACCCGAAACCAACGATTGGGGCAAAGAATATGGGGCAGGAACACGTTCAGGTGCCTTGGGGGGACTGACCTTTGACCCGGAAGACTCTTTTATCTCCGAAGTTGGCAAAAGTGAAAACCCCGATTGGTTGCAGGGACTTCAAGAACCCACCACAGATTTCGCCGAATCGACAGCGGACTTTTCGGGTTTTCACTCATCTTGGGGCTTCGAACAAAAGCCCAAACAGGAAGACTCACAGGACATCGAACCCTCAGAGGCACAGACTCGTGCCACTGAACAGGCAGAAGACTCTGGCATTATGGGTGGCCTTCCCTCCTGGGTGCGGGCGTTTCGGCCCATGGACGGGGCAGATATCGCCAGCGAATATACGGAAGGCGAACTGGAACGCGTTGGCCCCCTGGCAGGTTTACGCGGGTTACTGACCCCAGAAGCGGATATTTCGAAAACAGCCAAACCTCCGGCTTATTCGGATGTTTTACAAGTCTCCACCCACCAGCAAACAAACACCCAACTCCTTCAATCCCTCATTGAAGCCGAAAATATTCCGCAAGCCATCCCGGAACCCTCGCCTCTCACCTCCCAAAGAATTCTACGCATTGTGTTCGGAGTGATTCTCATTTTAGTCATGCTCTTTCCGCTGATCAGTGGCACAGAAATTATTCCGCTTCCCCAACAACCACTGCCGCAAGAACTTCAAGCCATTGAAAACCTCTCGAATAGCGCACCGCTGGATCGCCCCATCCTGGTTGCTTTTGATTATGAGCCAGGCATGTCAGGGGAATTGGAAGCGGCGACAAAAGCCCTCTTCGATCACTGGATGGAGCGCGGGATTCCGTTAGCGATCGTGTCCACCTCCCCCATCGGGACCGGGTTAGGGGAACGGCAGATTTCCTATTTGCTGAACAAGTTCCCATACGAACATCATTATGAGTACGGCAAAAATTACGTCAATTTAGGCTATATTGCTGGCGGAACTGCGGGTCTGGCGAATTTTGCCAGCAATCCTCGCCAATCAGTCAAAATGGCCTTCGATAACCGCCCCATCTGGCAATTGCTCGATTACGAAGCCTCAAATCCCTGGCTGTCGCCGGTATTACAACCGATTATTGGGGTCGCTGATTTTCCGATGACGGTTGTCCTGACCGATAACCCCGAAACGGCCCGCAACTGGATCGAACAAGTCGAACCGGCTTTGCGGAGGAACTCGTTCGTGATGATTGTCAGCGCCCAGGCAGAACCCTTCGTTCGACCTTATTTCCAAAATCTCGCTCCGGCACAGAGACAGGTCGAAGGTCTGCTCGTCGGCTTGCGCGGCGGAGCCTGGTACGAACAGGACCAGGGAAGTTACGGGATTGCACGCCTGTACTGGGATGCCTTCGGCGTTGGCCTGTTGGTGGCCGTGGTGCTCATTCTGGCCGGGGGTGGATACAACTATCTGGATGAGTTGAGTAAAGTGCGCCGACAAGCGCGAAGAGCAAAGGCCAGGAAATAACCCCATGTCAGCGCTTGAATTTTCCGGAACCATTCTCGGCTTTCTCCTCACCTGCATGGTGTTGAGCTATATTTTTGGGGACAATCCCCTTTTTCGGTTTTCCGTCCACCTGTTTATCGGTGTTGCCGCGGGTTTTGCGGGGGCGGTCGTCTTGCGGAATGTGATCTTCCCGAATTTAATTCTCCCCCTCATGACGATTGCAGGAGGAGATTATTCCATTCCTTCTTTGCTCGCTCTGATTCCGATAGTTTTAAGCCTGCTCTTGCTCACCAAACTTTCGCCCCGGCTGAGCCGGGTAGGCAATGTTTCGATGGCTTTTTTGGTGGGTGTGGGCGCGGCAGTCGCCATTGGCGGCGCGGTAATGGGAACCCTTTTTCCGCAAACCGAAGCGGCGATGAACCAACTCAACTTGACCACGATTGCACAAGGCACTGATCCTGGAAGCCCTGGAAGTGCCTTTATAGAGCTTATCGGACGATTTGTTTCGATCATCATCACCGTTTTGACCTTGATTTATTTTCATTTCAGCACCCGCACTGGCGACCGCGCGAGCGGCGTCAACCAACGCCCAGCCTGGCTAGAAAGTTTAGCTTTCGCGGGCCAGATTTTTATTGCTGTGACCTTTGGAGTCGTTTTTGCAGGTGTTTATACCTCTGCCTTAACCGCTTTGATTGACCGATTGAATGCTTTGATCGAATATATCTACTCTATTTTGGGATTTTTTGGCCTTTCCTAAACGCTATGACTGACGCTGTTTACAACGGAACATCTTTATTAGCCATTGATGTAGGGAGTGCGAGTGTCCGCGCGTTTCTCTTCGATGATGTGGATGGAGGGTATCGTTTAATCGCGCTCGGCATTGCCCCCACCACGTTAGCGCCACCTTTTCGAGATGCCAGTGAAGGCGTACAGTTTGCGCTGGAACACGTACAAGAAACGACGGGGCGTCTGCTTTTTCACGTCGATAGCGGGATCATCACCCCGACCGACCGGGAAGGCAACGGCGTGGATTCAGTCGTTGTGACGCTATCCGCAGGGGAACCCCTTCGAGCAATGGCCGTCGGCCTTTTGGAAGATATTTCCCTTGAAAGTGCTCAAAATTTGCTTTCGGGCATCTATGCAAAAATCTTGGGCACCATCGGCATGAATGATCGGCGAAAAACTGAAGAGCGCATTGATGTGATTTTGAAAGCGCGTCCGGACTTAATTGTCATCGCAGGCGGCACAGAAGGTGGAGCATCCAAATCGGTCAGCAAATTAATCGAGTCGATTGGGCTGGCGTGTTATTTGCTTCCAGATACACAACGTCCTCAAATCTTATTTGCCGGTAACAGCGAGGTAGCCGCCGAAGTTCAGAACGATTTATCCGGCATTACCCCGGTGGAGGTTGCCCCCAATGTCCGCCCCAGCCTGGAAGGGGAACAGCTTTCCCCCGCCCGCAACCACCTGCGCGACATCTATCGTCGGATTCGCATTCGCGACAATGCACCTTTGATGGAGCTGAGTAACTGGAGCGGGGGGCGAATGATGCCCGCCACCCAGGGCTTTGCCCGCATTATCCGGTTTTTTAGCAAATATTACCCCCCCAGCAAAGGCGTTTTAGGCGTTGACCTGGGTGCGGCATCCACCACAATTGCCGCCTCGTTCAGCGGAAACCTCACCCACAGTGTGTATTCCGATTTAGGGTTGGGGGCTGTCCTACCTGGTTTGATGGAACACACCAAACTTACAGACATCGCCCGATGGCTTCCGGGGCAAATCTCGCCCAATGAGATTCAGGCTTATATTCAGCACAAAGTGGCTTATCCCTATAGCCTGCCCGTCACAAATGAAGAAATGGCCCTCGAACAAGCATTGGCGCGCGAAATTATGCGCGCGGCTATCCGTTTGAGCAAACCACGTTTTCCAGCCTCGGCCTCCCGACCCGGATCGCAGTTACTGCCCTGGTTTGAACCGGTGATCGCCTCCGGCAGTGTACTCACGAATGCCCCTTCGCGTGCCCAAAGTTTACTCATGCTCTTGGACGGGCTGGAGTTGACAGGGATCACCACTGTCGTCCTCGATCAGTTCAATTTACTGTCCGCTTTGGGCGCGGCCTCAGAACTTAACCCCTTAATGACTGTACAAGTGATTGAGAGTGGCGCATTGGTCAACCTCGCGACCGTGATCGCCCCCGTTTCCTCCGCCCGCCCCGGGACGCCGATATTGCGCTTGCGCGTGACCCACGAATCCGGCGAAGAGAAAAAGATGGAAATTGCGCAGGGAGACTTTGAACGGATTCCACTAAATCCCGGCGAAGAAGTCAAACTGTCGCTCCAACCCCTCAATCGGATGGATATTGGCATGGGACGTCCCGGTTTGGGTGGAGGGTTAGGCCTCAAAGCTGGAGAGTTGGGCATCGTAATCGATGCCCGCGGACGTCCGCTCCACCTCCCTGCCGACCCTTCTCAACGGCAGGGTTTACTCAAACAATGGCTTAAGGTTTTGGAGGGTTAGATGCTGGCTCCCATTTCTTTTATTGCGCCTCTAACCACCATTCGCCGTACGCGGCTTTTACCGATCCCCGGTGAAGTCACCGTCCGCAAGGGGCAAGCTGTTCGCCCCACGGAAGTAGTCGCCACCGCCAACACCGCGCCGCGTCACTTTATGCTCAACGTCGCCCGCGGGTTAGGCATTTCCGAGGCAGAAACCGAGCAACACATCGAACGGTTTTTGGGCAATGACGTGCACCAGGGAGACATTATCGCCTCGCGAGGCCGGTTTGGAAAACGCATCGTCCGGGCACCAGTGGATGGAACGATTGTCTTTGTCGCTGGCGGACAGGTTCTTATCCGCGTCACCACCCAGCCAGAAGAACTCAAAGCGGGGTATCCCGGCGTTGTGACCGAATTGATCCATGAACGAGGAGTAATCATCAGCGCGACGGGAGCATTGGTGCAAGGTCTTTGGGGTAACGGAAAGATTAACGCTGGCCTCTTAAGTGTTTTGGCGACCGCACCCGATCATGAGCTAACCCCAGGCGAACTCAATGAGAGTGTCAAAGGGGCCGTGGTTTTGGCCGGACATTGCAAACAACCCAACGCCCTGAAAGCTGGGGCAGATGCCCGTTTGCGAGGGCTGATTTTAGCCAGCCTGGCCCCGGATTTGCTCCCGCTGGCTCTCGCCGCCCCGTTCCCCATTCTTGTAACCGAAGGGGTTAACCATCTTCCGTACAATCCTGTCACCCACAAATTGCTCAGTACCAACGCTAAGCGCAATGTGACGGTAAATGCAGAACCCTTTGATCGGGCCAGAGACACCCGTCCCGAAATTTTTGTTGCCGTAGAAGCGGCAGAACTGAGTGATGCAGAAATGCCCTCAGAATCCACTTTATTAACCCCAGAACAGCGGGTGCGAATTACCCGTGCGCCGTACCAGGGCAAAATTGGTCGCCTGACAGCGCTTTTGCCCGGGATCACCATTTTCCCGAATGGGTTACGTGCCCCTGCCGCACGAGTTAAATTCGAAAATGACAATACTGTCCAGGTGCCAGAGGCGGTTGTCCCCCTGGCAAATCTGGAAATATTAATCTAAGGAGTGCAGTATGGCTGATGATTTTGATAATAACGATTTTGACTTTGATGATGTAGATCAATCCGATGAGAACGCAGATGAGGAACCCACCGAAGAATCAAGTAATCGGAGTTTTTGGATTGCCGTGATTGTGTTGGGTGTGGTCATTCTCCTCACGTTAATCTGTCTCGTGGCTTTCTACTTTATCTCAAGAAACAGCAATGGTGGGGGCCGGGCCACACAACTTACACAGGCCGCCGAAGCTTATGCCCAAAACACCGCACAGGCGCTCGCCGTTTCCCAGACATCGGAAGCCGCCGCGTGGACTGCTACCCCGACCATTACCCCAACCCCCACCAACACGCCGACCCCCACGGAGGTCGTTGCCCAGGCAACGAATACGCCCGAACAAGGGACCCCTAACCCCATCACACAAACGGTGGAGGCCCTTCTCACCCAGGCCGCCCAAAACACCCCGGTTAACACCTCAACCGCCTTACCCACAGCCCTTCCCAACACCGGTTTCGCCGATGATATTGCAGGAGGGGGCGGTTTTATCGGGTTAATTGGGCTGGCAATTTTAGCCATTGTGCTGATCTTTTTTGCCCGCCGTTTGCGCGCTACATCCAGTTAACACGCTTCGGTTCAAAGCAATACGGAATAAAAAAGACGCCTGGGATTCCAGGCGTCTTTTTTTACGCTTCTTTTTTGTAACTGCTCAG
>WBZL01001306.1_pt1 | contig 26553 bp, 23 predicted proteins | sample 5204291 | NCBI WGS metagenome assembly WBZL01 (sample SAMN12344345, study PRJNA552823) | activated sludge metagenome | biome: Activated sludge suspended growth; feature: Nitrification reactor; material: Wastewater; isolation source: activated sludge from nitrification reactor of wastewater...
GCAACCTCAGCAGCAGGGTGTTCATCCGCGCGATGTCGTGCGGGTGCAGGCCGATCGTCGGCTCGTCGAAGACGTAGGTCACGTCGGTGAGCGACGAGCCGAGGTGACGGATCATCTTGGTGCGCTGCGCCTCGCCGCCGGACAAGGTCCCCGAAGGTCGGTCCATCGACAGGTAGCCCAGCCCGATCTCGACGAAGGAGTCGAGGGTGTGCTGCAGGCCGGCAAGCAGCGGCGCCACCGAGGAGTCCTCGATCCCCCGCACCCAGTCCGCGAGATCGCTGATCTGCATCGCGCAGGCGTCCGCGATGCTGATGCCCTGGATCTTCGAGGACCGGGCGGCAGCGGTGAGCCGGGTTCCCTCGCACTCCGGGCAGGTGTCGAACGTGACCGCGCGCTCCACGAACGCGCGGATGTGCGGCTGCATGGCATCGACGTCCTTGGACAAGAACGACTTCTGGATCTTCGGGACCAGCCCCTCGTACGTGACGTTGATACCGTCCACCTTGATCCGCGTCGCCTCTTTGTAGAGCAGGGCGTCGAGTTCCTTCTTCGTGAACTTCGCGATCGGCTTATCCGGGTCGAAGAAGCCGCATCCGCGGTAGATGCGGCCGTACCAGCCGTCCATCGTGTAGCCGGGGATCGTGAGGGCTCCCTCGTTCAGCGACTTCGAGTCGTCGTACAGCGCGGTCAGGTCGAAGTCGGAGACCGCACCCATCCCCTCGCAGCGCGGGCACATCCCGCCGGTGATGCTGAAGCTGCGGCGTTCCTTGGTGGTCCGGCCGGCCTTCTCGATCGTCACCGCGCCTGCGCCGCTGACGGACGCCACATTGAAGGAGAAGGCCTGTGCCGGGCCGATATAGGGCTTCCCGAGGCGGCTGAAGAGGATCCGCAACATCGCGTTCGCGTCAGTGGCGGTGCCGACTGTGGAGCGGGCGTTGGCACCCATACGTTCCTGGTCGACGATGATCGCCGTGGTCAGACCGTCGAGGACGTCCACGTCCGGGCGGGCCTGGCTGGGCATGAAGCCCTGGACGAAGGCGCTGTAGGTCTCGTTGATGAGGCGCTGGGACTCCGCAGCGATGGTCCCGAACACCAGCGAACTCTTGCCGGACCCCGAGACCCCGGTGAAGGCGGTGAGCCGGCGCTTGGGCAATTCGATACTGACGTCGCGCAAGTTGTTCACTCGTGCCCCGTGAACCCGGATGCGATCGTGGCTGTCGGCAGCGTGCATGCCCTTACGCTACGGGACAGATGTGATCAACAACCTTGATATGACCCGGCTCAAAGTTATTGACACGAACGGGTCCACTATGGCACACTTGAGTCATGGACTTCACCTCTAAAGCGCAGGACGCCCTGGGGGCTGCGATCAGGCGAGCCGCCGCCGACGGGCACTCGGAAGTCACCCCTGCGCACCTTCTACATGCTCTGCTTGCCCAGGGCGAGGGCATCGCCGTCGCCCTGCTCGACACCGTTGGGGTCAACCGCCCAGCGCTCGACGCCGATGTGCGCGCCGCACTGTCCGCGCTGCCATCGGCCAGTGGTTCCACGATGGGTCAGCCGTCACTTTCCCGCTCAATGCACGCCGTACTGCAGGCCGCCCAGGACCTCGCCACCCAGCGTGGTGACGCCTACGTGTCGACCGAACACCTGCTCATCGGTATCGCGGAGAAGCAGCCCGACCTGCTCCCCGTCGAGCCCGCGAAGTTGCTCGACGCCTTGACTCAGGTGGCCGGCGACCGTCGTGTCACCAGCCAGGACCCGGAGGCGAGTTTCCAGGCCCTTGAGAAGTACGGCGTCGACCTCACCGAGCGCGCCCGGGAGGGCAAGATCGACCCCGTCATCGGCCGTGACGCCGAGATCCGGCGCGTCGTGCAGGTCCTGTCCCGGCGCACCAAGAACAACCCCGTGCTCATCGGCGAGCCTGGTGTGGGCAAGACCGCGGTGGTGGAGGGCCTCGCCCAGCGCATCGTCGCCGGCGACGTGCCCGAATCGCTGCGCAACAAGACCCTGATCTCGCTCGACCTGCCCGGCATGGTGGCCGGCGCGAAGTACCGCGGTGAGTTCGAGGAGCGGCTCAAGTCCGTCCTCGAGGAGATCAGCAACTCCGAGGGCCAGATCATCACGTTCATCGACGAGCTGCACACCGTCGTGGGCGCCGGCGCCTCCGGCGAGGGTGCGATGGACGCGGGCAACATGCTCAAGCCCATGCTGGCCCGCGGGGAACTGCGGATGGTCGGTGCCACGACCCTCGACGAGTACCGCGAGCACATCGAGAAGGACCCCGCCCTCGAGCGACGCTTCCAACAGGTGTTGGTCGGCGAGCCGAGCGTCGAGGAGACCATCGGCATCCTGCGAGGACTCAAGGAGAAGTACGAGGCGCACCACAAGGTCGCCATCGCGGACGCCGCTCTGGTGGCCGCCGCGACCCTGTCTGACCGCTACATCACCGCCCGTTTCCTGCCGGACAAGGCCATCGACCTCGTCGATGAGGCCGCCTCGCGGCTGCGCATGGAGATCGACTCCAGCCCGGAGGAGATCGACAAGCTGCAGCGGCAGGTCGACCGCATGAAGATGGAGGAGATGGCGCTGGCCAAGGAGACGGATCCGGCGTCCGTCGAGCGGCTCGAGAAGTTGCGCGGCGATCTCGCCGACCACGAGGAGGAACTGCGGGCACTGCGCTCGCGGTGGGACCTTGAGAAGGCCAACCTCGACCGCATCGGTGAGTTGAAGATCCGCATCGACGAACTGCGCAACATCGCCGACCGCGCCGTGCGCGACGGTGACCTCGAACAGGCCGCGCGCATCCAGTACGGCGAACTGCCCGATCTGGAGCGCGAGTTGGAGAACCAGGGTGGCCCCGAGGGCGGAATGGTCTCCGAAGAGGTCACGGCCGAGGACGTTGCCGAAGTTGTGGGCGCGTGGACCGGGATCCCTGCCGGGCGCCTGATGGAGGGTGAGACCGAGAAGCTCCTTCGCATGGAGGAGGAACTTGGCAAGCGCGTGATCGGTCAGGAAGAGGCTGTGCGTGCGGTGTCGGATGCCGTGCGTCGCACCCGAGCCGGGATCGCCGACCCCGACCGCCCTACCGGATCGTTCTTGTTCCTCGGCCCCACCGGCGTCGGCAAGACCGAGTTGGCCAAGGCCCTTGCCGAGTTCCTGTTCGACGATGAACGGGCGATGATCCGCATCGACATGAGCGAGTACTCGGAGAAGCACTCGGTGGCCCGACTGGTCGGCGCTCCTCCGGGCTACGTCGGCTACGAAGAGGGTGGCCAGCTCACCGAAGCCGTGCGGCGCCGGCCCTACAGCCTGGTGCTGCTCGACGAGGTCGAGAAGGCGCACCCGGAGGTGTTCGACATCCTGCTACAGGTGCTCGACGACGGGCGGCTGACCGACGGTCAGGGCCGTACCGTCGACTTCCGCAACACGATCCTGGTGCTCACCTCCAACATGGGGTCGCAGTTCCTGATCGACCTGAGCGTGCCCTACGAGCAGCGTCAGGAACAGGTGATGGCGGTCGTGCGGCAGTCCTTCAAGCCGGAGTTCCTCAACCGGCTCGACGACGTGGTGATGTTCCAGCCGCTGGACCGTAGCGAACTCGCCCAGATCGTGGATCTGCAGGTGCAGGCCCTCGATGAGCGGCTTGCCAGTCGCCGGATCTCCTTGGAGGTCACGGAGGCGGCCCGTACCTGGCTCGCCGAGCACGGGTTCGACCCGATCTACGGTGCCCGACCTCTGCGCCGGCTGGTCCAGAAGGAGATCGGCGACCAACTGGCCCGTGCCATCCTGTCCGGCGAGGTGCGCGACGGTGACGCTGTCACGGTCGACGTCCTGGACGACGGGCTGGTTCTGGTCTGACGCCTCACGAAAGTGGCACGTGCCTCAGGCGCGTGCCACTTTCGTGCGTTCGCCTTCTTCGCATTTCAAGACAAATCGGTCGTGGATGGCGCACAAAGATGGCAGATTCCTGAATCCAGGCACAGCAGCCGCCACTTTCGTGTGGCGCAGGGCCCCTATCTTCGGTTGCTGGTGAGGGATCGGCTGCCACCACCGGCATCCCCTCAGTAATCTGACCGGCATGCGAAGCCTCCTTATCGCCGCCACGGCCGGCGCCATCGCCATGACCGGGGTCGGCACGGCCCAGGCCGCCGACGACGTCACCGTCATGACCCGCAACATCTTCCTCGGCGCCGACCTCGGCCCGGCGCTGCGGGCGAAGAGCGGCGGGGAGTTCCTCGGTGCGGTGGGCGAGATCGTGCGCCAGGTCGAGGCGACGAACTTCCCCAAGCGGGCCAAGGGTCTCGCGGCCGAGATCCAGCAGCGTAAGCCCGACCTCATCGGCCTGCAGGAGGCGGCGCTCTGGCGCAAGGGCAAAGTCGACCTCAACGCTGTGTACAGCCAGAAGCCCACGGCGACCAAGGTCGTCCAGGACTTCGTGAAGATCCTGCTCAAAGAGGTCAACAAGGGCAAAGTGAAGTACGAGGTCGTCAAGATCCAGAACGAGTTCGACTTCGAGGCTCCTGCGGACTTGGACAACAACCTCAAGACCGGGACCTCGGGGGCAGAGGCGAACTACCGCCTCACGATGCGCGACGCCATCCTCAAGCGCAAGGGCGTCGGCATCAAGACAAAGGATCTGCGGGGCAAGCAGTACACCGTCAAGAACTCCTTCACCGCCAAGGTCGCGAACTTCGTCACCGTCACCTCCCGACGGGGATGGCTGTCGACCCGAGCGAAGGTCGGCGACGGCCCGTGGTTCACGTTCGCCAACACTCACCTTGAGGCGTTCGACGACCGGACCGTCGTCCCGAGCATCCGCGCCCGGCAGGCCGGTGAGTTCGCCAAGGCGATGGCCAAGGTCAAAGGCCCGCTGATCGCTCTCGGCGACTTCAACTCGGATTCCCCGGGGCTGGTGCCAGGTGACGAGCAGGCCTTCGAGGCGCTGACGAAAGCCGGGTTCGTGGACATCGGCACGACGACCCCGCTGAGTTGTTGCATCGCCGACTCCTACGACTTGAAGACCGGTGGGTCCATCACCGATTTCGACCACCGTGTGGACCAGATCTTCACCACGACGCCGAAGAAGGTCAAACGGCTCAAGACCTGGGTCGTGGGCCGGGAGCAGTCGTTCGGCTACTGGCACTCCGACCACGCCGGAGTGGTGGGCAAGTACGCCCTCAAGTGATCAGTTGAGGGAATGCAGCCACGCGCTGGTCTCTTCGCGTTTGCTGCGGACCCATTCGATGCGGGCGCCGACCAGCAGCAGGATCGCGCCGGCGATGCCGAGCGCCAGCCAGCGCGGAAGCAGGTCGAGTGTGGCGAAGATCTGTGCCGTTGCCGCGATCGACACTGCCACGGTGGCGGGCACGACCAGTCCGAGCATGCGCCGCTTCACGCCCACCAACAGCAACGCGATCCCGGCGACCATGACGATCCCGAAGCGGATGAGCGACGGCTGCGACCACACGTCGACCCACACCAGGAAGGCGCTGGGGAGCAGGGCCATGGTCACGGCGGGCCCGAGGACGATCGACGATCGCCGCTCTCCCGCCCGCCACTGCAGCGCCCCGGCGGCCAGAAGGAGAAGGGCCAGCGCCAGCGTCGGTCCCTCGAAGATCGGTGTGCTGTCCCATTCCAGGAGCAGCGCCGCCTCGGCCGCGAGCGCACCCACCCACGCCACCGGCGCGGCGGGACGTCGGGTGGCCAGGGCGAATTGCGCAAGCGCCGCGATGGCCAGGACGATCCAGGCATCCTCGGGTGCGGACATCAGCGAACTCGTCCACAACGTCCATCCGCTGGCCACCCCCAGCGGCACAGAGCGCATCGCCACGCCGAACATCAGCCCGGCGCCGAGCACCCCGGCCACCACCGACGTCGCCTGGGAGCCGGGGAGCAACCCGAGCAGCAGTGTCACCCACAGGGCGAACAGCGGCCATCCGATGAACTCCGCCCCGGCGATCCGGCGGCTCAGGAGCAGCAACGCCAACAACGCGGCAGCGATCGTGACGATCGCGCCCACTGGTGGCGACATCTGGAGCATGGCTAGCGTCAGCACGACCGTTACCGCCAGACTCAGTGCCGCGCTCACCACAGTCGCCGCCCACGGTTTGATCGTGAACAGTGCCAGTGCCAACGCGAGGTAGGCCACCGCGGCCAGCGTCATCTCGAGGTGACCGCTGTCCAGCCATCCCGCCACGACGCCGACTGCCGCTGTCAGGACGAACGGCGCGCTCAGCCATCCGAGCGCAGACCACGCACGCAGCCCGGACGCCCGCCCCAGACCGAGACCTGCGGCCATCAGCACCGCGGAGGTGATCAGCCAGTACGGCCGGTCCGGCTCCTCCCATTGCTGGGGCACGAGACCCAGTGACGGCGCTGCGAGCGCGAGGATCGCCGCCAGCGCGAAGGACACCACCGCGAGGGCCTGTGCCGTGCGCGGCGTGCGCGCGCGGGTGAACCAGGCGGCCGCACCTGTCGCCACCGTGACCAGCAGCATCATGAACAACTGCCCGTACGCGCCGATGAGGTCCCATGCGACGGCGACGAACACGAGTCCGGCAAGTATCAGCAGACCGGCGCCGAGGGCCACCAGCAGGATCTGTGTCGAGTTGCCGTGCCGGACCGGCGGTGGCGTTGCCGGCCGCGCCGCCGGCCACACACCGAACTGGCGTGCTGTCGCGGGGTCGGGTGGACCCGACTGCTCGACCACCCGGTCCCACAGCCACTGTCGGCGCTGCGTCAGGTACTCGAATTCCTGAAGGTACCCCGAGTACGTCGTGAACCCGCAGTCACAGGTGAGCATGCCGAGCGCATCCGTCTGCGCCAGCGCCAAAGGGCGGCCGCAGCGAGGACAGGCTGTCGTAGGCCCGGTCACGCTTCCACGGTACGCCCGGCGGCGTGCGTGCGTTCGAACTCCAGCAGCCAGTGCTTGGTGTCCAGACCGCCGGCGAACCCGGTCAACGCGCCCGACGACCCTATGACGCGGTGGCACGGAACGATGATGGAGATGGGGTTCCGGCCGTTCGCGGCGCCGACAGCGCGCGCCTTGTTGGGGTCGCCGAGTCTCCGTGCCTGCTCTGCGTACGTGATGGTCGTGGCGTAGTCGATGCCGCGCAGGATCTGCCAAGCGGCCCTCTGGAAGTCCGTGCCGATGGGATCCAGTGGCACGTCGAATCGTGTGCGTTCACCGGCGAAGTACTCGTCGAGCTCGCGGCGGGCCTGTCGCAGTACGGGGTGATCCGGGTCGGGGTCGCCGAAGATCGCCATGCGGGCGTCGTCCGGCCACCAGACGCCCATCAGCCCCTTGTCGGAGGCGACCAGCGTGAGCGTTCCGATCGGGCAGGAGAATTCGCAGTACGGCATCAGGTTGCTCCCAGGTTCCAGAGGTAGTGCATCGCGTAGGAGCGCCACGGTTTCCAGCGCGGGTCGTCAGGGTCGAGTCCACGCGACCGGGCCGCGCGGGCGATGCCGAGATCGGTCGGCAGGCTCACATCCGGATCACCGAGCGAGCGCATCCGGATGTACTTCGCCGTCCATGGGCCGATCCCCGGCACCTCGAGCAGCGCCCGCTCCGCCTCGTCCCAGTCAGCACCGGGGTCGAGGTGTACGTCGCCGGTGGCGAGGCGTCGGGCGAGCTCGATGACGGTGGCGGCGCGGCGTCGGGGCATGGGGAGGTCCGCCGGCCACATCGCCGCGATCTGTGCGCTTGTGGGGAAAAGAGGGCCGCCACCGGCGAGGCGACCGGCGGCGGTCCTCGCCGCGGCCACGCTGATCTGCTGGCCGAGGACGGCCCGGATCGCGGTCTCCTCGGGATCGAAGGCGCGCGGGCTGCGCAGGCCCGGGATCCGGGAGACCGGAAGTGTCTCGGCCAGTACCTCGCCGACCGCGATCGGGTCGGCGTCGAGGTCGAGCATTCGCCGCAGGCGACTGACCGCCGGGGCGAGATCCCGGACGTCATCGATCTGCAGGGTCGCCCGGCAGTGATCCTCGTGTGCGGTGAGGCGTGCCGTGCCCGGACCGTGGGGTAGTCGCATGGCGCGTGTGAACGTCGTGCCGTCCCAGTGCTCGACGCCTGGGATGGCCCGCTGTCCGAGGAACGCGAGCAGCACGTCCCCGGCGAAGGGCGTGCGGGTCGCGAGCCGTAGTGAGATCGAGCCGGGGTCGGCCCCGCCACGTCGCAACGCGCCAGGTGTCACCGCGTACACCTCCCGGACCGTCTCGTTGAACTGCCGGATGCTCCCGAACCCCGCGGCGAACGCGATGTCGGCCGCGGTCATGTCGGTGTTCTCGAGCAGCACGCGGGCGGTCCGCGCGCGGTTCGCCCGGGCGATCGCGAGGGGGCCGGCACCCACCTCCGCGGTGAGCAACCGCGTCACGTGACGCTGGGTGTATCCGAGTGCGTCGGCCAGACCGGCGACCCCGTCCCGGTCCACGACGCCGTCGGTGATCAGGCGCATCGCCCGCGCCACGAGGTCCGAGCGGACGTTCCACTCCGGCGATCCGGGGGACGCGTCCGGGCGGCACCGCTTACAGGCGCGGAAGCCGGCGGACTGCGCGCTGGCGGGGGTGACGTGGAACTCGACGTTGGCCCGCTTGGGGGTGATCGCGGGGCAGCTCGGACGACAGTAGATCCCCGTGGTCTTCACGGCGGTGTAGAACCACCCGTCGAACCGCTCGTCGCGGCTGGCGACCGCCCGGTAGCAGGCGTCGACGTCGAGGGTGTCCATGACTCGATTGTGGCGGTGGACCGACGAGTCCACTAGCGGATTTCGGACATGGGGTTCGGAGTTCCGCCCACCGTGCTCTGCCCGACCGCGGGGTTCCCGAGGAGATCGTCGAGGTCGCCGGGGTGTGCTCCGGCACGTTTGGTGAGTCGTAGGCACGTTGGTTAGTCGACGGCACGTTGGTTAGTCGTATACGGCCGTCGACGACTAACGAGGATGCCGATGACTAACGAGGATGCCGATGACTAACGAGGATGCCGATGACTAACGGGGATCGCCAGTTCCGCACCCGCAGATCGGTGACGTCGTCGGATCGGGTGCCCGCTCCAGCCCTGCCGTCGCATGTGTCAGGGGTTCACCGTGAACGGCGCGCGGATCCCCTCGCCGCCCGTGCCCGGGACGCAGGCGGTCGTGTACTGGCCGGACGGGACCTCCACGACGAGATCGCGAGCCTCACCCGGACCAAGCTCCTCGAGCTCGCCCACGATCCGGTCGGCCTGGCCGTACACGTAGAAGTCGGTGGGCTCGCTGCCGGTGTTCTGCACGGCGAACACCACGGTGCCCGCCACTGCCGATGTGGGCGCGACGTCACAGGAGTTCTGGGCACTGGTGACGGACACCGGTGTCGTCTGTGCGTCGTTGCTGGAGCATCCGGCGATGGCCAGCGCCGCGACCGCGACGAGCACGATTCTCATGGCGCCTCCCTGGGTGTGCGCTTCACGATACTGACCTGCCGTGCGGTCTCCGGACGCCTGTCAGGGGTAGCGTTGATCACATGGCGGCTCCAGTGCTGCAGGTGACGGATCTGGTGCGGCGGTTCGGGGATCACACAGCCGTCGACCGGGTGAGTTTTCAGATCGGACCGGGGGAGACCTACGGCCTGCTGGGCCCCAACGGCGCCGGCAAGACCACGACGATCTCGATGATCGCAGGACTGCTGGCACCTGACAGCGGCGATGTGGCCCTGCTCGGAGAGCCCTTGACCGGGTCTCGCAAATCCTTGATCGGTCTGGTTCCGCAGGACATCGCGCTGTATCCCGATCTGTCCGCGTTGGAGAACTTGCAGTTCTTCGGGAAGTTGCAGAACCTGCACGGGGCGCACCTCAAGGAGCGCATCACACACGTGCTCGAGGTGGTGGGCCTGACCGACCGCGCGAAGGACCGCATCGAGACCTACTCCGGTGGGATGAAGCGTCGGGCGAACATCGCCGTGGGCCTGCTGCACGAACCGCAGTTGCTCATCCTCGACGAGCCGACCGTCGGCGTGGATCCGCAGAGTCGCAACAGCATCCTCGAGGCCGTGGACGTACTGGGCAGTTCCGGGATGGCGGTGCTCTACACGACGCACTACATGGAGGAGGCCGAGCGGCTGTGCGACCGTGTGGGGATCATCGACTCGGGCCGGCTCATCGCAGAGGGCACCCGCGACGAACTGATGGAGCGGCTCGGCGAGAACAGCACGGTCATGTTCCGCGTCAACGGCGGGACCGAGCAGGTGCACGCCTGGCGGGCGGATCTGGAGGCCATGAGTGGGGTCAGCGGCGTCCAAGGCGAGGACGGGCAGGTCGCCGTCGTCGCTGCCAACGGTCCGACGCTGATCGCCCCGGCGGTGCAGGCGGCGCAGGCGCGCGGTCTGGATGTCGTCGGTGTGGAGGTCTCGGAACCCGACTTGGAGGCGGTGTTCCTGCACCTGACGGGGAAAGCGCTGCGTGACTGATGTGGCGCCACACGTGGTTGATCGCCGCCAATGGTCTGCGGCGCTCTCTGCGTGACCGTTCCATCCTCATCCAGGCCGTCGTCGCCCCCATCCTCATCGCGATCGTTGTGGGCGCCGCCTTCGGGACCGGCTTCAGCCTCAACGTCACCGTAGGGATCAAGGACGCCGACGGTTCGGACATCTCACAACAGATCGCGCAGGGCCTGACCGGCGCCGGTGGCGACGGGATCGCGTTCTCGAGTGTCGACACCGACCCTGATGCCGCACTGGACTCCGGCGCATACGACGCCGTGATCGTGCTTCCGGCGGGGCTCAGCGAGGCCGTGCTGTCCGGTGAACCGGCCCGACTCGACGTGGTGGGCGAGGCCACCGACCCGCTGGCGCAGTCCGTGGCCGAGTCGGTCGCGGCCGGCGTCGCCGCGAACCTGCAGACCGCGAGGGTGACCGCCGTCGCCGCGACGAGTGCGGGAGTGGCCGACCCGGGTGCTGCCATCACCCGGGCGGTGACGGCGACCCCGCCCCTGACGGTCGAACAGGGCGAGGTGACGGGCACGTTCTCCGTGATGGCGTACTTCGCGCCGGGCGTGGCCATGCTCTTCCTGTTCTTCATCATCGGCAACGGCGCGCGGTCCATCATCGAGGAACGCCGGGAAGGGACCTTGCCCCGCATCCTCGCGGGTCCGGTGTCGCCCGCTGCCGTCCTGATGGGCAAGACCGTCGGGGTGCTGATCGTCGGGATCGTGAGCATGACGCTTGTGTGGCTGGTCACATGGCTCGGGTTCGGCGCCTATTGGGGCGACCCGATCGGGGTGTTCCTTGTGATCGTCTCGGCCGTGATCGCCATCGCCGGGATCTCGCTGCTCATCACCGGTCTTGCCCGCACGGAGAACCAGGCCGACGCGCTCACCACGATCATCGCCCTGCTGTTCGCCGTGGCAGGTGGGACATTCTTCTACGGGGCATCCGGGGTGCTGTCCAACCTGCGCCTGTTCACCCCCAACGGCCAGGCGCTGGCCGCGTTCGTGAACCTCGCCGCGGCCAAGGCCGATGTGATCGAAGTGCTCCCGCAGGTGTTGCTGCTCAGCGGGATCGGCGTCGGCTGCGCCGCCATCGGCCTGGTCGCCCTGCGGAACAAGGTGCTGTCATGAGGGCCGTCCTCGCCACCGCGCGCACCGAGTGGGTGCGCTACTTCCGCGACCGGATCGCACTGTTCACCACACTGGCCCTGCCCGTCGTTCTGGTGCTGTTGATCGGTCTGAGTTTCGGCCAGAGTGCGGATCGGCTCCCAGTAGGGATGCTGCAGAGCGATCCCGGGCCGCTTGGCGTCAGCCTCGTGGCCGAACTCGAGGACTCACCGGCCATCGACGTCCAGCAGTACGGCGACCGCAACGAGCTCTACCGGGACATCCGCATGGGTCTGCTGGCCGGGGGTGTGGAGGTGCCTGCGGATGGCGAGCCTGTGCAGATCTACGTGCAGCAGGCCTCGACCGGCGCCGGTGTCGTCGTGTCGACCGTGAACTCCGCAGCCGCGCAGATCAGCACCCGGGCCACCGCGATCGATGCCCTGAGCGAAGACGTGTCGGCGGCGAAGGCCGGTGCAGTGGTCGACCAGGCGATGTCCGACGTGCCTGCGGTGGACGTCGCCACCCGCGCGATCGGTGCGGTCAACGAGATGGACGAGAACCGCTTCGCCTCCGCGGTGCCGTCGCAGTTGATGCTCTTCACCTTCCTCAACGGTCTGTTGGGCGCGGCGGCGCTCGTGCAGGCGCGACAACTCGGGGTGTTCCAGCGCACGCTGGCGACGCCCCACGGGCTCGGGGTGTACCTGACCGGTCTGGGGCTGTCCCGGTTCCTGATCGCGCTGCTGCAGGCCGCGATCCTGCTGGGCCTCGGCGTGCTCTGGTTCGGCATCAACCTCGGCGATCCGATCGCGGTGATCTCGCTGGTCCTGATCTACTCGGTGATCGCGTCGGCGGCCGGCATGCTCCTCGGTGGCGTGGCTCGCACGCCGGGTCAGGCCGTGGCGGTTGCGGTCCCGGCCGGCATTGTCATGGGCATGCTCGGCGGCTGTATGTGGCCGCTGTCCGTGGTCGGCACGACGATGCAGCGGATCGGGCACCTGACGCCGCAAGCCTGGGCCATGGACTCATGGAACGCGATCATCAACGACGGGGCCGGGGTCCCCGGCATCGCGAAGTACCTCGCTGTACTGGTCGGTTTCGCCGTGCTCCTGTCTGCGCTGGCGGTGTGGGCGTTGGGCCGCCACGCGCGCACGGGGCACTGAGTCGTCGCCTCACAAAAGTGGCGGCGCACACCTGAGCCTGCCACCTTTCTGCGGCGACCAACTCGACATTGCGGGATGAAACGGGCATCACAACCACGCGAAGATGGCAGAATCCGGAAACCTGCTTCAGGACGCGCCCAGTTCGTGAGGCGCCGCGCTCAGCGGTAAGCCGGGATCCCCGTGAGCGCCTCACCGACGACCAGCGTGTGCATCTCGTTCGTGCCCTCGTAGGTGAAGACCGACTCGAGGTTGTTCATGTGCCGGATCACCGGGTACTCGAGCGTGATGCCGTTGCCGCCGAGCATGTTGCGGCACTCGCGGGCGATGGCCAGAGCTTCGCGGGCGTTGTTGAGCTTGCCGACGCTGACCTGCTCCGGGCGGATCAGGTGCTCGTCCTTGAGGCGTCCGAGATGCATCGCCAGGAGCATCCCCTTGCCCAGCTCGAGGGCCATGTCGGCCAGCTTCTTCTGCGTCAACTGGAACCCGGCGATGGGCCGATCGAACTGCTCGCGGTTGACGCTGTAGTCGATGGCGGTCTCCAAACAGTCGCGGGCCGCGCCGAGTGTGCCGAACACGATGCCGTAACGCGCCTCGTTCAGGCACGACAGCGGACCGCGCAGTCCCACCACCCCGGGCAGCACCGCATCCGCCGGGAGGCGCACGTCGTCCAACACCAACTCGCTGGTGACCGAGGCCCGCAGGGACAACTTCTTGTGGATCTCGATGGCGGTGAAGCCGGGGGTGTCGGTGGGAACGACGAACCCCCGGATGCCTTCCTCGGTGCGCGCCCACACCACCGCGACGTCGGCGACGTTGCCGTTCGTGATCCACATCTTCGACCCGTTGAGGATCCAGTCGTCGCCGTCACGCTTCGCGTGGGTGAGCATCCCGCCCGGGTTCGATCCGAAGTCCGGCTCGGTGAGACCGAAACACCCGATCTTCTCCCCGGCGGCCATCCCTGGAAGCCACTGCTGCTTCTGCTCCTCGGAGCCGAAGGCATGGATCGCGTACATGGCCAGCGACCCCTGCACGCTGACCAGCGACCGGATGCCCGAGTCCCCGGCCTCGAGTTCCAGGCAGGCCAGGCCGTACGCGACCGCTGACGTGCCCTGGCAGCCGTACCCTTCGAGGTGCATGCCGAGCACTCCGAGTTCGCCGAGTTCGCGCGCGAGTTCCCGTGCGGGGATCCGGCCGGCCTCGAACCAGTCCGCCACCTCCGGCTTGATCCGGGTGTCGACGAAGTCGCGCACCACATCCCGGATGGCACGCTCCTCCTCGTCGAGCAGATGGTCGATGCTGAACAACTCGAAGGGGGACTGGGTCTTCATCGGTTTCTCCTGTGGTTGGTGTCGTTCTCGCGTCGCAGGGCTGCGGTCAGCCAGGCGACGGAGTGCCGGCGGTGCTCGTCGTGCAGTCGGATGGTGGCGTCGAGGTCGCGTCGCCCGATCGCGTCGAGCATCGCCGAATGCTCCTGCGCGACGCGATCGCGGTTCACGGCCTGCTGGAAATAGAGCGCGCGGTAGACGTCGGAGGCGTCCCACAGTTGGCGCAGCATCCTGACCAGCCGGGGCATGCCGGAGGCATCGAACATGGCGAAGTGGAAGTCCCGGTTCGCGGTGGTGAGGGCGGGAAGGTCGCCTGCTGCTGCAGCGGCATCCACGCTCGCTGCCAGGTGCTCGATCGCGGCGACATCCGCATCGGTGAGGACCGGGATCCCCTCGGTCAGCGCTTCGGTCTCCAGGATCTGGCGAAGTCGGTAGACCTCGAGCAGGTCGGGGATGCTCAGGCGCGTGACGAAGTAGCCACGATGCGGCACATGGGTGATGAGACCCTCCGACGTGAGTGTCTGCAACGCCTCGCGCACCGGCACGCGGCTCACGCCATGCTGCTCGGCGATGACCTCCTGCACCACCTGCTCGCCAGGCTGGAGGGACCCGGTGAGGACGTCGCTGCGCAGTGCCTCCACCATGCGTTCCTGTACGGTCATGGGCGCTCCCGCAGCAGCGCCAGGACCTCGTCGCGGTCACTGTCCACGGTCGGGGGCGGGGTGCGGTAGTCCGCGGGGGTGGCGGTGTAGACGACGGGGTTGGCCACGACGGGTATGCCGTCGATGTCGGACACCGGCTCGAGCCCGAGGCGTGTGGCCAATCTGAAGGCCTGCTCGATCGAGTTGATGGGGCCGCACGGGACCCCGGCGGCAGTCAGGTCACGCTGCCAGTCGTCTGCTCCGCGCGTGGTCAAGGTGGCCTCGAGTGTGCCTTTGAGCGCGTCTCGGTGGCTGACCCGGTCGGTGTTCGTGCGGTAGTCGGCATGGTCGGCCAGCTCGGCCCGGCCGAGGACCTCGACGAGTCTGCGGAACTGTCCGTCGTTGCCCACGGCGATGATCATCGGGCGATCGGCCGTCGCGAAGAGGTCGTACGGGGCGATCGAGGGGTGGGCGTTGCCCATGCGCTGCGGCACCACACCAGCCCCGACGAAGGCCGAGGACTGATTCACCAACGAGGACAACAGAGCCGACAGGAGGCTGACCTCCACATGCTGACCCGCCCCCGTCACGTCGCGATGGCGCAGTGCCGCGAGGATCGCCACGGTCGCATGCAACCCGGTGAGCACGTCCACCACCGCCACCCCGGCCTTGGTCGGTTCGGCGTCGCCGGTGATGCTCATCAAGCCGCCCATCGCCTGCACCAGCAGGTCGTAGCCGGGAAGGTCGCGCCCCTCGCCGCTTCCGAAACCGCTGATCGAGCAGTAGACGACGTCGGGGTTGGCCGCGGACACGGCGGCGTAGTCGAGGCCGAAACGTGCCAATCCCCCCGGCTTGTAGTTCTGTACGACCACGTCGGCATGGCGGGCGAGATCCTGGGCGATCCCCAGGTCGGCGGGGTCGGACAGGTCTAGCGCGATGGAGCGCTTGTTGCGGTTCACCGAGTGGAAGTAGGTGGATTGGCCGTCGGGCGCGAACGGCGGTCCCCACGCCCGGGTGTCGTCTCCGGCTCCCGGCCGTTCCACCTTCACGACGGTCGCCCCGAGGTCGGCCAGCAGCATGGTGGCGTACGGTCCTGCGAGGACGCGCGAGAAGTCGGCGACGAGCGCGCCATCGAGGGCGGAGGTCATCGGCGGCTCCTTTGAATGCAATCTGGGACTGATTGTATACAGTACGCGAAGGCACGCGCACCCGCGTACCGAACTGGTGGGCGCGAACGCCGGATTGCGGATTTCACCCGGTTACGTGCGGGCCGGCGGTACGCCGGGCGTCAGCCCAGCCACCCGCGCAGCCGCGTCAGGGCCTCGTCGAGCACCGGCTCGCGCTTGCAGAAGGCCCACCGTACGTACGGCGCGCTGGACTCCGGATGGTCGCTGAGCGCGGATAGCGGAATCGCCACCACTCCGGCCTCGTGCGGGACCCGCCGGCAGAACTCGTCGCCGTCGGTGAATCCGAGCGGGCCCACGTCGGTGGTCGCGAAGTAGGTGCCCTGTGGGGGGATCACCCGGAACCCCAGTGCGTCGAGCCCCGCGCACAGCCGGTCACGCTTGGCTGCGAGGTCGGCACGGAAGCCGTCGAAGTAGGTGTCCGGCAGGCGTAGACCCACGGCCATCGCGTCCTGGAACGGCCCGCCCGAGACGTAGGAAAGATGCTGGCGCACGACCCGTACCGCGCCGATCAGCTCAGCCGGTCCGGAGGCCCATCCCACTTTCCATCCCGTGAACGAGAACGACTTCCCGCCCGACCCGACGGTCACAGTGCGCTCCCACATCCCCGGCAGACCGGCCACCGGGACGTGCACGTTGTCGTCGAACCAGAGGTGCTCGTACGCCTCATCGGCCAGCACCAGCAGGTCGTGCTCCACGGCGAACCTCGCAAGGTCCTCGATCTCGGCAGGCGTGAAGACCACCCCGGTCGGGTTGTGGGGACTGTTCAGCAGCAGCATCCGGGTCCGCGGGGTCACCGCTGCCCGCATCGCGTCCAGATCCGGTCGCAGTCTGTCCGCGGTCAGCGGCACCGCAACCCGCTCGGCCCCCGCCAACCCGATCACCGCGGCGTACAGGTCGAAGTACGGGTCGAGCATCATCACCTGCTCGCCGGGCTCCACGAGGCCGAGGACGGTCGCGGCGATCGCCTCAGTCGCGCCCGTCGTCACCACGACGCCGCGGTCGGGATCCACCTCGAGGCCGTAGAAACGCTGCTGGTGTTCGCTGATGGCCGCGCGCAGATCGGGATAGCCGTGTGCTGGCGGGTACTGGTCGCCGTGACCTTCGGCGATGGCGCGCTCAGCCGCTTCCCGCACCTCGGAGGGCCCTCCGGTGTCCGGAAAGCCCTGCCCCAGGTTGATCGCCCCGAGGCGCGCCGCGAGCGCCGACATCTCGCCGAAGACGGTCCGCTCGTAGGGGTGCATGCGCTGGACAAGCCGGGACATGGCTCGATTCTGGTGCCTCCGGTGGCGTCACGGGGGATGGGGGAGGAAGATTCCCAACCGTGGGTGTAGCACTCGTCACGGGCCCGACGGCGGGGATCGGCAGACAGATCGCCGTGGAACTGTCGTTGCAGGGCCACGATCTGATCCTCGTGTCGCGCGACCGGGCGCGCCTCGCGGAGCTTGCCACCGAACTCGGGAACGCCGAGGTCCTGTCTGCGGATCTGTCCGACCGGGCGCAACTGCGGGCAGTGGAGGACGCCACCGCGGGGGTGGACTGGCTGGTCAACAACGCCGGTTACGGGTTCACCGAGTCGTTCACCGAGTCCGACGTCGAGGATGAGCAGGCCCTGCTCGACGTCCTGGTGACAGCTCCCATGCGCCTGTCGCACGCGGCGCTGCCTGGCATGATCGCCAAAGGCCGCGGCCGTATTCTCAACGTCTCGAGCGTGGCGGGCTGGGTGCCGTTCGGCACCTACTCGGCGGCCAAGGCCTGGGTCACCGTGTTCTCCGAGGGTCTGGCCGCGCAGACACCGGCCGGTATCCACGTGACCGCTCTCTGCCCGGGATTCACGCGCACCGAGTTCCACGAACGGGCCGCCATGGACGTGCCCGGCCCCGAGTGGATGTGGCTGAACGCCGGCGAGGTCGCCAGGCAGGGTGTGCGGGACTGTGAGCGGGGAACGGTGCTGTCCATCCCGAGCATCCGGTACCGGACGGTGTCGATGGTCGCGCAGCACGCCCCCCGGCGCCTTCTGCGTTCGGTCTCCAAGCGACGGTCGGAGGACGGCTGATGCGTCTGGTGGTGCTCGGTGGTACGCGCTTCGTCGGGCGCGCGATCTGCAACGCGGCCCAACGGCGCGGCTACGACGTGGTCGTCTTCAACCGTGGCCGCAGCGGTCCCCCGCCCAGTGGGGCGTTGGCGGTGCGCGGTGATCGCACGATGGTCTCGGACCTGCGCAACCTGGCGAAACTGATCGATGAACGAGGCGGCGCCGACGTCATCGTCGATCCCGCGTGTTACGCGCCGTCACATGCCCTGATGAGCGCGCGGATCCTCAAGGACGTGGCGCCGGAGTACGCGGTGGTCTCGACCGTCACCGCGCACAACGACTGGCCGCAGAAGCCGGTGGAGTCGGGTTCGTCGATCTACGAGACGGGGATCACCGACGGCCCCAGCCAGGACGCCTCGTTGTACGGGCGGTTGAAGGCGGGTGTCGAGCGCGCCGTCGAGACGATCTACGGGGAGATCAACACGCTCGTCGTCCGGCCAGGGATCGTGCTCGGCCCGCACGAGGATCTCGGCCGGCTCCCGGACTATCTGCGCCGGGCCGCGCGGGGTGGCGGTTTCGTGGTCGGCGGCACCCCCGACACCTGGTTCCAGTACGTCGACGTGCGTGACCTCGCCGAGTTCGTGCTGACCTGCGCGGAGACCGGTCGACCGGGGCGGTACGACGTGGTCACCCAACCCGGCGAGTACACGTGGGGGGACTTCGCCAGCGCGGTCGCCGGGGTGGCCGGAGGGGAACCGGTGTTCGTGCCGGACGACCGGCTGCTGGCAGCCGAGGTCGAACCCTGGCGGGGCCTGCCCATGTGGGCACCCGTCTCCGCGGAGAACGCGGGGTTGTGGGCGGTGGACGGTAAGGCCTCCTACGACTACGGCTTCACCGCCCGCCCGATGGAGCAGACCGTTGCGGACACGTGGGCCTGGCTGCAGAAGGAGGGGCCGGACTGGGAGCCGACGGCACGAGTGGCCGTGCACGGCATCGACCCCGACGTGGAGCAGCGCCTGCTCGACGAGGCTCAGGCGCTCTGATCGGCGACCGCCCGCAGGTCGGCCGCCAGATCCCCGCTGTTCAGGACGTCCCAGCCGCGTAGCTCCGCCGCATGCGCCTGGCGCGCACCGATGTAGGTCACGGGGGCATCGGGCCAGTCCTGCACGCCGGGCTTGGGCAGCTCGCCGTCCACGAGCACGTACCCGACGACGCGCCGCCGTGATGCCTTCTGTGCGAATCCCAGTGCGGTGAGCATGCGCCCGGCCTGCCCATGGGCCACGAGCAGCGCCGGCGGCCGGCCGACTTCAGTGGCCAGTTCGAGTGCGCAGTGCGCGACCCAGGCGCCCGCGAGGTCGAGACCGTCGGCGGGGGTCGCGTCGTCGGGCAGCGCGGGGAGGATGCGCACGTGGTAGTTGTACGCGGCGAGTTCGGCGGCCACCTCCCGCCACGACCACTGCTCCCCGGGCAGCGGCGGAAGCAGGGCGATCGTGATCTCCTGCACGACCCCATCGTGGGCCACGATCGCCGATCCCGGGTGCAGGGCGCGCCGACCGGGGTGCCAGGTCACCCGATCCGGGTCATTCAGCCCAGGCCGAGATCCGCCAACGACAGGGCGGCGCGGTACTCCAGACCGGCGGCGCGCACGGCGTCGCCGGCCCCCCGATCGACGATCACGGCCACCGCCACCACAGTCGCGCCGGCCTCCTGCAAGGCCTCGACCGCCGCGAGCACGCTGGAGCCGGTCGTGGAGGTGTCCTCGACCGCGAGCACGGAGCGTCCGGCGACGTCCGGGCCCTCGATGCGGCGCTGCAAGCCGTGGGCCTTGCCCGCCTTGCGCACCACGAAGGCGTCGAGGGGTCGGCCTGGCGCATGCATCATCGCGGTGGCGACGGGATCCGCGCCGAGGGTGAGCCCGCCGACGGCGTCGAACGCGAGGTCCGCGGTGAGTTCCCGCATGACCGCACCGACCAGCGGCGCGGCTTCGTGGTCGAGGGTGACGCGGCGCAGATCCACGTAGTAGTCGGCTTCCCGGCCCGAAGAGAGGGTCACCTTGCCGTGCACGACGGCTTTGTCCCGGATCTGCTGCGTCAACTGCTCGAGCTCGCTCACGTCGCCACACTAACGCTGGCGCAGGCAGGGGTGGGCGGGGTGCTCGGGTACCGTCGTACGCATGACCTGGTCGATCGCGCTGCTGGAGTTCCTCGACCCCGAGAACATCCTGAACTGGCTCGGGCCGCTGGCGCTGATCGGCGTGACGTTCATCATCTTCGCCGAGTGTGGCCTGCTGATCGGGTTCTTCCTTCCGGGCGACTCTCTGTTGTTCGTGACGGGGTTGTTCATCGCGCAGGGGTTCATCCAGACCCCGATCTGGCTGGCCTGTGTGATCCTCGCCGTCGCCGCCATCGTGGGCAACGCCACGGGGTACTGGATCGGGTTCAAGGCTGGGCCGCGGCTGTTCAACAAGCCGGACTCCAGGTTCTTCCGCAAGGAGTACGTGGACAAGACGCACGAGTTCTTCGAGAAGTACGGCCCCCGCGCGATCGTGCTGGCCCGCTTCGTGCCGATCGTGCGGACGTTCATCACGGCGATGGCCGGGGTCGGGCGTATGGACTTCCGGGTCTACATGATCTATTCGGCGATCGGCGGGATCCTGTGGGCCGCGGGGGTCACCTACCTCGGCTACCTGCTCGGCAACGTGCCGTTCGTCAAGGATCACATCGAGTTGATCCTGCTCGCGGTCGTGGGGATCAGCGTCCTGCCGATCGTCTTCGAGTACGTCAAGCACAAGCGCGAGGCGCGGGCCGCCGCTGCTGAGTGACGGTCGACCGCGGGAACTGGGCGCTCCCCGAACCGCGATTCAGGACTTTGCCATCTTTGTGTGCTGATCGTGTCTGTGATGTCCGGAAGGTCCACCATGACACCGCAGAAACGTGGCGGGGCGACCCTTCGGGTGCCACTTTCGTGTGGCGCGTCACGCGTGCTGCAGGGCCCACGCCCACATCGCGATGGCAGCCGCCGCGCCGGCGTTGATCGAACGGGTCGACCCGTACTGCGTGATGTGCAGGATCTGGTCGCAGATGGCCAGTGACTCCGGGCTCAACCCCGGGCCCTCCTGGCCGAACAGCAGGACACATCCCTGGGGGAGCGCGGCACCTTCGAGCGGCACCGACCCCGCGATGTTGTCGATCCCCAGCACCGGCAGCCCCAGGTCCAGCAGACCGGTCGGCTCCGCATGGTGTTCGACGTGCAGGTACCGGTCGGTCACCATGGCGCCTCGCCGATTCCACCGGCGCTTGCCGACGACATGGACGGCCGCCACGTTGAAGGCGTTGGCGGTGCGCACCACCGACCCGATGTTGAAGTCGTGCTGGAAGTTCTCGATCGCGATGTGGAGCGGGTGCCGGCTGGTATCCAACTCCGCGACGATGGCCTCCCGGCGCCAGTAACGGAAGCGGTCCTCCACGTTGCGGCTGTCCCCCTCGGCGAGCAGTTCCGGATCCAGCCGGGGGTCGTCGGGCCAGGGCAGTGGATGGGGACCGACGGGCATGGCTAGAAGGGTAATCGGAGCGACTCTGGCTACCGCGTGATCGTTGCCACTACGCTGGGGGCATGCCCATTGCTACTCCTGAGGTTTATGCCGAGATGCTCGACCGCGCGAAAGCCGGTCAGTTCGCCTACCCCGCGATCAATGTGACGTCGTCCCAGACGCTCATCGCCGCTCTGCGCGGGTTCACAGAGGCTGAGAGCGACGGAATCATCCAGTTCTCCTGGGGTGGCGCCGAGTTCGCCTCCGGCCAGGCGGTCAAGGACATGGTCACCGGTGCCGTGGCGCTGGCCGAGTTCGCCAACGTCGTCGCCGAGCAGTACCCGGTCAATATCGCGCTGCACACCGACCACTGCCCGTTGCAGAAGCTCGACGGCTTCATGCGTCCGCTCGTGGACATCTCCATCGAGCGCGTGAAGGCCGGCAAGTTGCCGCTGTTCCAGTCGCACATGTGGGACGGTTCGGCCATCCCGCTCGACGAGAACCTCGACATCGCCGAGGAGATGCTCGACAAGTGCCACCAGGCCAACATCATCATGGAACTCGAAATCGGCGTCGTCGGTGGTGAAGAGGACGGCATCGAGGCCAAGCACGACGCGAAGCTCTTCTCGACCCCCGAGGACGGTCTGGCCACCGCGGAGAAGCTCGGCCTCGGCGAGCGCGGACGCTACATGGTCGCTGCCACGTTCGGCAACGTGCACGGTGTGTACAAGCCCGGCAACGTCGTACTCACCCCGAGCATCCTCAAGGACATCCAGGATGCGGTCGGCGCCAAGTACGGCGTGGACAAGCCCTTCGACCTCGTGTTCCACGGAGGTTCCGGCTCGCTGCTCGAGGAGATCCGCGAGGCCCTCGACTACGGCGTCGTGAAGATGAACGTCGACACGGACACCCAGTACGCGTTCAGCCGCCCTGTGGCCGACTGGATGTTCAAGAACTACGACGGCGTCCTGAAGGTCGACGGCGAGGTCGGCAACAAGAAGCAGTACGACCCGCGCGCATGGGGCAAGGCTGCGGAGGCGGGCATGGCGGCCCGCGTCGTCCGCGCCTGTGAGGACCTGCGGTCGGCCGGCACCAAGATGAGCTGATCACGGATTCGCGACGGCGCGGTTCTCCCTGGAGGGCCGCGCCGTCACTGTGTCCGGCGGGGGTGATGTCCCACTTTGCACAATGATCATGAGGCACCACAGCGATCCATGGGGCGGCTCGGGCGCGGGGGCTTGATCATTATGCAAAGTGGGACATGCCGTACGCGGTGATCGTCGGCGTGGAAGGATGAGCGCATGGACGTTCTCACGGATGCGCAGTGCTGGGACCTCCTCGGGGCCAACCAGATCGGTCGGCTGGCTGTGGTGGTGGCAGGCCGACCCGACATCTTCCCTGTGAACTACGTCGTCAACGAGGGGGAGATCTACTTCCGGACCGGAGAGGGCAGCAAGCTCGCTTCGGTCATGGCCCACCGCGAGGTGGCCTTCGAGATCGACGGCTACGACGAAGCCACCAACGAGGCGTGGTCGGTGGTGCTCAACGGGATGGCCCGAGTGCTCAACCACGACGCCGAGGTCGAGGCGGCGGAGACGCTTCCGCTGTTCCCGTGGAACCTCGACCCGAAACACCGCTTCGTGGCCATCGAGCCCACCGAGCTCAGTGGCCGCAGGTTCATCGCCGAAGGCCGTCGCGCCTGACGCCACACATGGCGGCGGCGGATCGGCGATGATCGGGCTGTGAGCGCTGCCGTCGAGGAGTTGCGGGCGTTACTCGCCTCCCGTTACGGGTTGCTCATCATCAACGCGCGCGATGAGGCGCGACTGCTGACCGTGGCCGCGTCGGCAGCGCGCGCCGTCGGTTCCCCGTTCTGGGTCTGGCGGCCCTCCACCGGCCTGAGCCGCGACACCGGTGCCGGGCAACTCAACACGAACGATCCCCGACAGGCGCTCGCTTTCCTCGGGGATCTGCGGGGGCAGTCCGTGGCGGTCTTCCTCGACGCGCAACCACTGCTGGACGACCCGGTGGCCGTGCGGATGCTCAAGGACCAGGCTGGCGTGCCCACGCAGGGTCGCTGCGTGATCCTGACCGGCGTCGACCTCGACCCCACCCTGGAGTCGGTCGGGCTGGAGTGGCAGTTGCCCGCGGCCAGTCGCGAGGAGGTGCAGGAACTGGTTCTGCGCACCCTGCAAGGCGTGAGCAACCTCCACATCGAACTGCCCGGACCGGAACCGCTCGTGGACGCGGTGATGGGTCTCACCGGCGCGGAGGCGGAGCGGGCGATCCTGCGCGAGGTGCTCGCCGACGGCCGGCTCACCGCGGAGGACACAGCGGCCATTCGCCGACTGCGGGCGGAGTTGTTGTCCCGGGAGAGCCCGCTGGACCTCAGCGACCCGTCGGTCGGCCTCGAGGATGTCGGCGGGCTCGATCACCTGAAGGACTGGCTCGCGGTGCGGCATCGGGGGTTGGAGCCACAGGCTCGCGAATTCGGCCTTCCTGCGCCCCGCGGCGTCCTGCTCGTGGGTGTTCCGGGCTGTGGGAAGTCACTGATCGCGAAGGCCATCGCCGGCAGTTGGGGTCTGCCGCTGGCGGCACTGGACACCGGACGGCTGCACGGGTCGCTGGTCGGGGAGTCAGAGCGCCGCATCAGGGCAGCGTTGGACTCGGTGGAGGTGATGGCTCCGGCGGTGCTCTGGATCGACGAGATCGAGAAGGCCTTCGGTGCTGGTGGGGCCGAACAGGACGGCGGGGTGGCGCAACGGGTCATGGGCGTGCTGCTCGGCTGGCTGCAGGAACGCCCCGATGGGGTCTTCGTGGTCGCCACGAGCAACGATGTGCAGGCGTTGCCGCCCGAACTGCTGCGCCGAGGCCGCTTCGACGACGTGTTCTTCGTGGACCTGCCGGACAGCGGACAGCGTGCAGAGATCCTGCAGCAGGTGTTGCGCGCACGGGGTCGCGACGCAGGGGCGCTCGACCTCGCTGCCGTCGTGGAGGCCACTGCGGGGTTCTCCGGGGCCGAACTCGACAGCGCTGTCACCTCGGCGCTCTACGTCGCCTACGCCGCGGGCAGGCCGCTCGACACAGCGGCCCTCTTGGCGGAGGTGGACAAGACCGTGCCCCTGTCGCGGCTGCGCGCGGAGGATGTGGCGGCGCTGCGGGCATGGGCACAAGGTCGTGCGCGCCCCGCGTAGCTCCACCCGCTGCGGGTGATCATCGAACCCTGTCGAGGGTGTTGACTACCCTGCGTGAAGATCACTTCCTTCGTGCCCAAGAGCCTGCGCGGATACCAGAAGTCCTGGCTGCGCACTGACATCGTCGCCGGCGTGACCCTGGCTGCGGTCGCCATCCCGGAGACCATGGGCTACACGAGCATCGCGCAGACGCCCATCGTGACTGGTCTCTACACGGTCATCTTCCCGACGCTGCTGTTCGCGCTGCTCGGCTCCTCCCGTCTTCTGGTGGTGGGCGCCGACTCCGCGACGGCCGCGATCCTGGCCGCGGGGTTGGCGACGGTCAGTGTGGCCGGGCTGACGCCGAACTCGCAGTTGTGGCTGGCGTACACGTCCTTCATCGCCCTGCTGTGTGGCGCGATGCTGCTCATCGCACGGGTGGCGAGGCTTGGATTCCTCGGTGACTTCCTCAGCGCATCCGTGCTCATCGGGTTCCTCACCGGTGTCGGGGTCCAGGTGGCGACCGGGCAGTTGCCGGACATGCTCGGGATCCCGAAGGGTGCTGGCAACTGGCTACAGCAGCAGTGGGAACTGATCACGAGCCTCGGCTCGATCCAATGGCTGACGGTCGCCTTCGCTGCGGGCACGCTGGCCATCATCCTGGGCTTCAAGAAGTTCCTGCCCATGGTGCCGGGCGCGATCGTGGCCGTGATCCTGTCGATCATCGTGTCAGCCGCCATCGACGCCTCGAGCAAGGGTGTGGCGGTGGTCGGTGCGGTCCAGGGCGGCTTCCCGCCGATCGGGCTGCCGCAGGGCATCGACCTGTCGACGACGGCGCAATGTGTGGCAATCGCCTTCTCCTGCTTCATCCTCATCATCGCGCAGTCGGCAGCGACCTCCCGCAGCTTCGCCATGCGCCATGGACAGAAGGTCGACGTCAATCAGGACATCGTCGGTTTGTCCGGCGCCAACTTCGCCGCAGGTCTGTCGGGGACTTTCGTGGTCAACGGCAGCCCCACCAAGACCCAGATCCTCGACGAGCTCAAGGGCCGCACCCAGGTCGCGAACATCACCATGTCAGCAGTGGTGCTGGTGGTGGTGATGTTCCTGACAGGTTTGCTGGCCGACATGCCCAAGGCCGTCCTCGGAGCCATCGTGTTCCTCATCGGCGTCGACCTGGTCGACTACTTGGGGCTCAAGCGGGTCTGGCGTGAACGGCCCGCCGAGGGTGTCATCGCCGTCATCACGGCGGTGGTCGTCTGCGCAGTCGGGGTCGAGCAGGGCATCATCCTGGCGATCCTCATGAGCATTCTCTGGTTGATCAAGCGTCAGTACGCACCGGAGGCCTTCGTGATGAAGCCGTCCGGCGATTCGGCGGAGTACACGAACGCGAAGGCGGGCGAGGAGACCATGCCCGGTCTCATCGTCTTCCGCTACGACGCCGAGTTGTTCTACGCCAACGCGAACCGGTTCGTCGACGACGTCCAGGCTGTCTTCTCGACGGCTCCGGAGCCGGTGCGATGGCTGGTGATCGACTGCTCGAGCGTCACCGATATCGACTATTCGGCGGCCATCAGCCTCAAGGGGCTCATCGACTACGTGCACGCCAACAACGCCCACTTCGGCATCATGGGAGCCGACCCGGGTCTGCTGAAGACCATGGAGAACCTGGGGCTGACCGAGGACTTCACGCAGGATCGGATCTTCCACACCTTCGACGACGTGGTCGCGGCGTACCGTGGTGAGGACGCGAAGTCATGATCGTCGTCTGAGTTCCGTTCAGGGGCCAGTGACGGGGGTGCGGTAGGTTCGTCTGCGGAACACAGGGAGGCCAGATGCCAGCGATCGTGCTCGTCGGTGCCCAATGGGGCGACGAGGGCAAGGGCAAAGCGACCGACATCCTCGGGGAGCGCGTCGACTATGTCGTGCGCTACCAGGG
>WBZL01001307.1_pt1 | contig 26546 bp, 20 predicted proteins | sample 5204291 | NCBI WGS metagenome assembly WBZL01 (sample SAMN12344345, study PRJNA552823) | activated sludge metagenome | biome: Activated sludge suspended growth; feature: Nitrification reactor; material: Wastewater; isolation source: activated sludge from nitrification reactor of wastewater...
CTGAAAAAGATGCGTGCGAGGTTGGACAACCTCGCACGCATCTTTTTTGCACATCATTGGGTTGAAATAATCGCTAACGCGCCAATATCTCCAACAAAAGAGGGTACGCGGCTTGAATCGCCCGCGCACGGTGACTAAGTTGATTCTTTTCAGAAGAAGTCAATTCCGCCATCGTCTGATTTTTCCCCTCCACCGAAAAGATCGGATCATAACCAAATCCACCCTGCCCTCGTTCTTCCGGAATGATCTGCCCCTCGCAAATCCCTTCCGTAAAATGCAGGGTTCCGTCGGATTCTGCCAGCGCAATCACGCACCGAAAACGCGCAGTCCACGGGCGCGCGAAAGGACGCAACTGCTCAAGCAAATACTGGCGTCGATCAGCATCTGTCGCCCCTGGTTTGGGCGCATAACGCGCCGACCGTATTCCCGGTGCCCCCCCAAGTGCATCCACCTCCAACCCTGAGTCGTCTGCCAGCGTTGGGCTTTTTGCCAGTTGGTGATAAGCCTTTACTTTAAGGGAGGCATTGTCCGCATAGGTCGTCCCTGTTTCGTCCACTTCCATCGTTATTCCCAAATCTTTGGGCGTAAGGATTTCCGCCTCCAGCCCAGTGAGCAAACCCAAGAATTCTCTCACTTTGCCTTTATTGGTGGTGGCTAACAGTACTTTAGGGGTAGGTGACATGGTTAAACTCCGAATCCGTATTTCGTGTAGCTAAACTTGACACGATTTGCATGTTTTGTTACAATATCAACAACTAGTATAAATCTTTTGCAAAAAAGTGGGTATATTTATTTTTTCCTTTTTGAAGTAAATCCGTGGATCATTTCCGCACTCCTCTCCGGCTTAATGTCGGTTTCATTATCAAAGAATCTATCGGTTATAGTCGGGTCTTCCCCTTCGACTACGACCAGATTCACTTCGACCCAGATCTTGACCTTGAAAAATTGACCGGGACGACAGAAATCACCCGCACGCCCCAAGGGTTATTGGTTCAGGCAAATTTATTCGCTCTCCTGGCAAGCGAATGCGGACGTTGTTTGACGCCCCTGTCCGTGCCGCTCAACGCCCAATTTGCAGAATTGTACGCATCATCACAACGTCACGTCACCGAATCGGGGCTGATCTTGCCAGAAGATGGGCACATTGATCTTGAACCGCTGGCCCGTGAGTATTTGATTTTGGAAGTTCCCATCAACCACATTTGTAAACCCGATTGCAAAGGATTGTGCCCGGTCTGCGGGGAAAATCTCAATGAAAGAGCCTGTGGGCATCAAAATGAAGACCTTGATCCCAGGTTATCGGCCTTGAAAAAATTGTTACCTAAGTCGTAATGGCATTTGGAGTAGTTCCTATGGCGTACCCTGCCCCTGAACCACGAACTTTTGGCACCCCTCGTCCCCCCTCCCCCTCGGAAAATTTCGACTCTCTACCTGAAATGAGCGAACTCTTTTCCGGCTTGAATGAACCCGGTTACATCGAAGAATTCTTACAGGATTGGGCAGGCAAAGTGGATGATTTCGCGCCGGAAAAATTCACCGGGCAAAGTGGCTTTCGACATGGTCAAGATGCAGGCCTGGTTTACGATATGGCCGTGGACCCGGTCGGCTTGTACCTCAAAGAAATGTCTAGCGTTCCTTTACTCACAACGGAAGAAGAAGTGGGATTGGCCCAGCGCATCGAAAATGGTCGCTCAAGTACCCGCGAACTCAAAAAACTCAACGGCAGTGCCACCCCTCAGCAAGTAACCACCTTCAGTTCAGCCATTCAGGATGGAAAATTGGCCCGCGAAAGTCTCATCAAAGCCAATACCCGTCTTGTCGTCAGTATCGCCAAAAAATACATCGGGTGCGGCGTCCCATTCCTCGATCTCATTCAGGAAGGCAATTTGGGCTTGATGAAGGCGGTCGAAAAATATGATTACCTGCGTGGCTTCCGCTTTTCAACATATGCCACCTGGTGGATTCGCCAGACCATCACCCGCGCCATCGCCGAACAGGGGCGCACCATTCGAGTCCCCGTTCACATGGTGGACCGCATCCGGCAGATGTACAAAGCCGCGCACGATCTGGAACAAAAACTCGGCCATCCCCCCTCCAAAGAAGAACTCGCCGCGGAACTGGAAGTAGAAGTCGAACGCGTGGAATGGATGATGAAAGTGTCCCGTACCCCGCTTTCCCTGGAAACCCCGGTCGGAGAAGATGACGGGACCGAACTGGGCGCGTTTGTGGAAGACGAACAATCTCCCACCCCCAATCAACTGGTCTATCAAAATATGCTCAGGGAAAAAATCAACGAGGTGCTCTCCACCCTCACCCCCCGCGAAGCCCGCATTCTGAAACTTCGCTTCGGACTGGAAAATGGTCGGTGTTACACCCTCGAAGAAATCGGTCAAAAATTTGGCCTGACCCGTGAGCGTATCCGCCAAATCGAAGGCAAAGCCCTCCGCCGCTTGCGCCACCCCCGCCGCTCCCGCCGTTTACAGGAATATCTGTAACGCCTAACTATGCTTCCAAAAGAGAGCGTTTGTTTGGACGCTCTCTTTTTTTGGGGAATTTCATCTCTAACGTAACGGTTGTGCAATCAGATAAGGGATCGTAAAAAGCGTGAAAAATTGAACCTTACCAACTGAATAAGGATGACATAAGCTTGAGCTATTTCAGCAAACAGGAATGAAAATGGCTCAAGAAGAAGAAACTCAGCATGCCCTGCTCATTGCATGGGGACGCTTTGCCCAAGAAATTGGGTTGATAGCGGCGATTGAAGGCGTCAAACTCGGCCAAAAGGTTTACGAACATACGCCGCAGGCCAAAGTGCTTGAATTTTTTGTGGCGATCTTGGCAGGGCAGAAGCAATTGCAAGAGATCAGCCTGTCTGCCCATCCGTTGGACAAAGACACGACGGTCGCCAAAGCCTGGGGACAGGGAGGCTGGGCAGACTATACAGGCGTAAGTCGCACCCTGAAAAGCCTGAGTTGGGATGAAGTGCACACATTGGTGGCTGCTTTGGAACAAGTTGGACAGCCATTTTTGGCGCAAGAACTGTCGTTGATGAAATGCCTACAATACGATGGCGACTTGACCGGGCTGCCCGTCTCAAATACGAGCAAAACCTATCCCAACGCCGCTTTTGGGCACATGTCGGATGAGATACGTCTGGGATACCAGGCCGGTGTCGTCAGCTTGGAAAGCCCCACCTACGGCCGTTTGTGGGTTTCGGTGGCGCATCATGCTGGCGATACCGTTTCGAGTAGTCAGGCAAAAAACCTTGTCCTGGCTGCGGAAAAACGGACAGGGCAACGACCCCTGCGGCGCACAGAATTGCTAGAAAAGCGCATCGAGGCCTTTGTCAAAACTCGTGAACCCGCCGAAAAACGGTACGAAACCCAGAAAGTCAGGCTGGCAAGTGTCTCTCAGGCGCACCAAGAAGTGCTGGAGCAGCTCAAAACAGCCCGTGAAGCGCCAGAACCGAAGCCAAAACACATCGAAACCCTGGAGCGTCGTGGTGTGCGCCGCGAAAAGGCCGTGATAGCAGCCCAGGAAAAACTTGGTAAAACGCAAGCCCTGTTGCACGCCCATTTTGCGACAGAAAGACAGCTCCGCAAGCGTTTGGAACAATTTGTACAGGACAATGCTGAAAATCCGTGCCCGATCACCAGCTGCTTTCGCCTGGATGCTGGGTTTGGTACCTACGAAAACCTCGCCCTGCTCATCGAAATGGGGTATGAAATCTATGTCAAACTGCATAACCACAAAATTGTTCAAATGCTGAAAAGCAAAGTGGATGAGAACATGTCCTGGTTCCGGGTTGGCAAAAATGCAGAAATGCTGGCCTGGCAAGATTTCCAGCCGGAACACTTCCCTTACCCGTTGGAGGTGGCGCTTGAACGCTTTTATACCGGTGAAACGCAAAAGCATAGTACCCTAGCCCACTTCGGGGAGACACCCGTGACCGCCAACCTTGCCGCTTGGTTTGGTAAATACAACGCGCGCCAAACCATTGAAGCAGGAATCAAGGAAACCAAGCAAGTTTTTTATCTTCATCGACTCAAAGTACGCGCTGAACCAGCCATTTTCTTGCAAGAAGCCCTGACCATTTTTGCCGCCAACTTTATCCGTTGGGCAACGGTTTGGATTGAGCAAAATGCCGACCAAAGCGAGCTCACCCTTGCGATCAGCAAAATGGGGATTAAACAGCAGGTGCAGGTTGTCGCCAACACTTCGGCAAAGGTTATCCTAAATTCAGATGGTATGTTGTTAAGGTTCAGCCCTGCCAGCGCCTTCGCTGGCAAACAACTCTTTTTTCGAGACCGGAATACGCCGGTACGCCCAAATTATTTTTTGTCGTTTTTTACGCTTTTGGCACTGATTGTGCAAAAGTTACGCTAAGCCTGAGCAGTTATCTCTTTTGGGGCCAATAAGTACCTTTGATTGAAGCGGCCTTGAAAATTCGTTATTGACAAAACCCCTCATGCCTCTTAGACTCTTGGCATGAATACTCTACATATCTCCCTCCTTACTATCACTTTCCTGATGTCCATGGTTATGATGCGCATGATGAACGCGCCACGTCGTGTCCAGGTTCGGGCAGTGATCCGCCGGAAGAGAAAGTAACCCCCCGCTTTTGTTTTTTTAATGAGGCTGTCCTGACCAGGACAGCCTTTTTATTTTTAAGTACCCATAATCAAAAACCAACGAATATAATACCATCCCGTATTCGCCTTCAGCGGTTTCCGATCTGGAACTTCTAAGGCCTGATACGAAATACGCCATACGAACTACGGAGCCATCTCATGACCGAAAACATCCTCATCGCCATTGCCTGGCCTTATGCCAATGCCAAAATCCACGTCGGGAACATCACCGGTTCCCACCTGCCGGGGGACATCGTCGCGCGTTACCACCGCCTGAAAGGGAACCGCGTCCTCGTCGTCTCCGGTACCGACTCACACGGCACCCCCGTCACCCTCCGCGCCGACGCGGAAGGCAAAACCGTCGAAGAAGTCTACCAGTACTATCACCAGACCTTTCTCGATGTCTTCCAACAACTGGGGATCACCTACGACCTGTTCACCTCCACGCATACGGAGAACCACTTCAAAGTCTCCCAAAGCATCTTCCTCGCCCTGCAAAAAAACGGCTATCTCTACACCGAAACCCGCCCGCAATGGTACTCCCCCGGGGCAAGCCGTTTCCTCCCCGACCGTTACGTCGAGGGAACCTGCTACCTCTGCGGCTTTGAAGGTGCCCGTTCCGACCAATGCGACAACTGCGGCAACGTCCTCGAACCCGACAAACTCCTCAACCCCCGCTCCAAAGTGGACAACTCCACCCCCGAACTCCGCAACACCGAACACTATTTCCTTGACCTGTCCAAACTCGAACCCGAAGTCGCCAAATTTCTCCGCGACCGGCAAGTCTACATGCGCGAAACCGTCCTCGGCCAATCGCTGGGGCAGATCGAATCCGAGGGGTTGAAACCTCGCGCGATCACCCGCGACCTCGATTGGGGCATCCCCGTGCCCGTGGAGGGGTGGGACGGGAAATGCCTCTACGTCTGGTTCGAGGCGGTGATCGGCTACCTGTCCGCCGCGATTGAGTGGGCAAAAATTTCCGGGTCAGAAGACGCCTGGAAAGACTGGTGGACCCGTTCGAACGCCAAAGCCTTCCATTTTATCGGCAAAGACAACATCTTTTTCCATGCCGCCTGGTGGCCCGCACAACTGCTCGGCACAGGTGCACAATTTCTCGAAGTGTTCGCGGGCGAAAGCGATCAACCGCTCAACCTGCCCTACGATGTCCCCGCCAACCAGTTTATGAACCTGGAGGGGCGCAAAATTTCCGGCAGTCGCAATTGGGTAATTGATGGTCTCGATGCCCTCACCCGGTACGACCCCGACGCCCTTCGTTACTACCTGACCATCAATATGCCCGAAAACCGGGACACCGATTGGGACTGGAAAGAATTCGTTGCCCGCAATAACAACGAACTGGTCGCCACCTGGGGCAATCTGGCAAACCGCGTCCTGTCCTTCTGCTACAAACACTGGGAAGGCCACGTACCCGAACCCGGCCCCCTGCGTCCCGGCGATGAAGAAATCCTCGCCACGATTGACGCGGGGTTCGACACGGTCGGCAGTTTACTGTACGCGGTCAAACTCCGCGCGGCCCTGCAAGAAACCCTCCGCCTCGCCACCGAAGTCAACAAATACCTCGACGTGACCGCCCCCTGGAGTGCCATCAAAACCGACAAAGCCGAGGCCGCCAAAACCGTCTACACCGCCCTCCGTGCGATTGATTCCCTCAAAACGATGTTCTCCCCCTTCCTGCCCTTCACCTGCGAAAAATTGCACACCTTCTTGGGCTATGATGCCCCGCTCTTCGGCGAACAGTACACCGAAACCATCACCGACGCGCTCGGCACGCACACCGGCCTGCGCTACCGCCCCGGAAACGCCAGCGGCGCGTGGGAGCCGAGCCAACTTACCCCGGGAAAGGAACTCCGCCAACCCGCACCCTTGTTCAAGAAATTGGAAGAAAAAGTAGCCGAAGAAGAACGGGCCAGATTAGGCTGATCAATAAAAAAAAAGGCGTTGCTCAGGCAACGCCTTTTTTTATTCCACTCTGCCGGGGTACACCTCCCCAAACATTGCGTCCCCCTCAATCCCCCCACGCCCCCACAAACGGCGCGTGCGCCACCAAATAATCATCCACCAACGCCTTCGCCCGCGAATACGACAGCACCAGCGGATGCACCATCAACGCCTCCACCGCCAGTTTGCGGGAGCGTTCGCGGATCGCCTGCGTGGTGAGCCGTTCGTACAGCTTGATCGTTTTCATCAGGTGCAACTGCATCGTCGGCACTTCGCCAATCGGCAGGGGGTGAACGCCTTCGGAATCCACCCGACAACTCACTTCCACCACATCATCGTCCGCCATCCCGGCAATCGCATCCTCATTGGACACGTTTAGCGCGGTGTACAGCGGTCCGCCATTTTGTAACGCCTCGATCACAGACAACGCCACGCCTGCGTACCCCTCCCCCGCGTGTTCGGGAATCTCGGCATCAAACACCTGTTGGCGGTCCGCCTCCTCCATCGAAAGGCCCCCATACGCGTAGTGCATGTATGTGGCCCCGCGCCGTTTCTCGTACCCAAAGAACGCGCGCAGAGCCTGTTCGGGGTTGCGCGCTACGCCGATTTCTTCCAAATGTTCAATCAGGCGTTGGTTCAATTCCACAATCTCCTCCCCACGTGTTTTCCCCTCACCCGTAATCGCTTGCACCGCTTTTTCGGCATAGTAGTAATAATACAAATACTCATTGCAATGAAACCCGATCCGCCGGACCAGTTCGGGGTCGAAAAGGGATTGCATCTGGCGCACAAATCGGTCGTCCGCCAACGCCTTCGCCATTTGCTCCTCGCCATCCACCCAGGCACGGCGACACCACGACAAATGATTGAGGCCGAAGACCTCCGCCCGCACAGCCTCGTGCGGAACACCCTTCCAATACGCAATCGCCCCCTGTCCGCCGTTCGCCCCGTCGCAAATGCCAATCGTCCGCGCAAACCCTGCCTCGCGCAACCCCTGCGCCACCAACCCCGCCGGATTCGTGAAGTTATACATCCACGCGTGGGGGCTGACCTCGCGCAGGATTTCCGCGTACCCCAACAGCGCGGGGATACTGCGGAGCGCCATCGCAAACCCGCCCGGCCCGGTCGTTTCCTGCCCGAGGACCCCATGCGTGAGCGCGATCCGTTCATCGAGCGCGCGCCCCTGCTCAAACCCGACCCGGATCGTGGTCACGACATGATCCGCCCCCGTGAGGGCGGCGCGAGCGTCGGTCGTGGCAGTGAGTTTGAACGGGTTCCCCGCCCGCCGCACGACCTCGCGGCACATTTCGCCAAAGATGTCGAGTTTGTGGGCATCAATATCCATCAGACAAAGTTCATCCACGCCGATCCGTTCGTGCCAGCGTAGCAGAGACATGACAAAAAGTGGCGAGCGTACCCCGCCGCCACCGATGAGGGTGAGTTTCATAGGGATTTCCTTTTGAGTGAAGTGGTTGTAATTCGTATTCCGTATTCCGTATTTCGTATTTCGTAGGATGACCGGAAATTTACGCAATACGAAATACGCAATAGGTTTTTATAAAAGCCTCTCCAGTTGTTCCAACGTCGGCGCGGCAGTTGTCCCGCCGCGACGAGTGGTGGAGAGGCCGCCGCTGATGTTGCCCCAGCGGAGACAGGTTTCGATGGGTTTGCCGCGCAGGTGGGCGGCGAGAAAACCGGCATTGAACGAGTCGCCCGCCCCGGTCGTGTCCACCACGTCCACTTTGAGGGCGGGGGAATGCCAGGTTTGGTTCCCGGATCGGGCCAGTGCCCCGTTCGCACCGCATTTGACGATGACGAGGGGGCAGAATTCCGCGAGGCGGGCGGCGGCTCTTTCGGGGTCGGATTCCCCGGTCAGTTGGCAGGCCTCGCTCTGATTGGGGGCGAAGATGTCCGTCAGACTGAGGAGGTCGGTGAGGCCGGGTTCGTCCAGGGTTTGGGTGGTGTATTGGCAGTCCGTGTAAAGGCGGGTGCCCTGTGCGTGGATGAAGTTTGCCAGAGCGTGGAATTCAGGTTCGCCCGAAAAAGGGGTATTGATCACCCAGCGTGGGCACTGAGTCCCGATGATCGTCTGAAGCGCGTGCGGGGGGAACTCATCCACATAACTGATGAACCCTCGGTCGTGGGCAAACGAGAACGAAACGCTCAAACTGCGAAGGGGGGCGGGGAGATACTCGAACAGGGAGGTGTCCAACCCCTCGCCCGCGACCTGCTCCAGCATAAACCGGCTGAACAAATCATTGCCAAACCGCCCTGCCCACCGGACGCGCACGCCCAGGCGATGGAGGGCCACGGTCAGAATATACGCCCCCCCCGGTGCGATTTCCATCGCCTCGCCGAACACGTCCGCTCCCAAGCGAGGAATTTCTTGGAGGCCGGTGATGATCAGGTCTAAAAAGTAATCTCCGAAAAGGAGTACATCGCAAGAATCGTTTTCAGTCATGGTGGAATAGATTGGTACACAGAAGAAACAGAACCATACAGATGATGGGAGACTATCGGATTTCCTCTCGGAAATTTTCATTTCAAGTCTAACCTATCAGCTTTGGTTTAAGAAATTATTCTGTCTCTTCTTCCTCATCGTCCTCCCCGTCTACGCCTTCTGTCACGCCCTCTGCGGGGATGCCTCTTGAATTCCATAAAAACGCAAACCCAAAACGTGACCAAACCGAGGCAAACAGGATGAGCGCCAATGAAAAGCCCCAGTGGATGGTTCGCACCTTTAAGTCGGTCGCGTTGGACGAGTAAATGAAAGCCTGAATTTTCGAGACTAATTGATTGGAGAGGTCTGGATGCACGTCCTCTCGTGCTGTCTCCAAAATCAGTTGCTCACAGGTCTTTTTGTGCTCTCCATCCGCGTCCGTCGTCGAGCAGTTATATCTTTCGAGCCTTGCACCGACTAAATTTTTTAATGGTACTTCTTTCTTTACCAGGCCCAACCAATGGTAGGTGTTCAAGGAACAATTGATCGGGCTATTCTCAACGCGGGTACATTCCAACGTCGTCGCACCGGCCAGATAGAACGCCAACCCCAGCATAAGCATGGGGGGAAGGATTAAGACGATGATCGCCGTCAGCGAAAAATTTAGCCAGAATTTTATGTTGATAGGTTGTTTCATGCGATGCCACAAGGATGATCTGGATTCTTACGCGCGAAAATGCCCATTGGCTTGTTTGAACAGTCAATTCGGTTTCATGTGCGGCGTAAATAAACGGTACTCACTAAGAGTTGAAGCCCAAACCCGCATCTCACAGGTTTTAGTTGGTTTTTTGGTACACCCGCACATAATCCACCAACATCGTTTGAGGGAAGGTTGTGGTTTCGTCGGGGTAACCGGGCCAGCCGCCCCCGACGGCGAGGTTGAGGATGATGAAGAAGGGGTGGTCGAACACCCAGGGTTTTTCGGGGGTGAAGGTATCGCGTTTTAGGGTGGCGTACAAATGCTCGTCCGTGTACCAGCGAATTTCTTCCGGTTCCCATTCCACCGCGAAAACGTGGAAATCGTCTTTAAAAAGTTGCCCGTCCGGGAGCGTGAAACTGTGGGTAAGCCCCTCCGCACCACAATACCCCGGCCCATGCACGGTGCCGTGAGCTTTCTCCAGTTCCCGCCCGATGAATTCCATGATGTCAATTTCACCGCAATCCGGCCAGCCTTTTTCGGAAACGTTGTCCCCCAACATCCAAAACGCAGGCCAGATGCCTTGCCCGTAGGGAAGTTTGATCCGCGCCTCTGCCCGCCCATAGATGAAGGTGAAACGTTCAGCAGTGAGGATGCGCGCGGAGGTGTATTTGCACGGGCCGTACCAACATTTCCGATCACTGTCCGGGTTGAGGAGGGCGCGGATCACGAGCGAGCTGTGCCCGTCCGTGGCGGCGTTTTCGGGGAGGTCGGTGTAAAACTGCCATTCCTGGTTGCCCCAGCCTTCGCCGCCGAGATCGTATTTCCATTTCTCGGGGTCGGGGCGCGTGCCTGCGGGGGTATCAAATTCGTCGTGCCAGAGGAGAGTCCAGGTTGTCATAACGCCAGTTCCGTCTCCGGATCGAACAGCGAAATCTGATCGCTATCCACGCTCATCTGCATCCGGTGGCCGATCTGCACCTGATCTTCGTCCAATTCCTGGAAAATGGCGGAGACGGTGACGCCATCGGCGAGGCGCAGGGTGACGACGATTTCGCTGATGAGGGGTTCATAGTCCACGATTTCGCCTTCGAGGGCGAGGCCGGTTTTGTCTTCGTGGCCGATGGAGCCGGGGAGGAAAAACGCGGCGGGGGGCAGGCCCGCGACGATTTTTTCTTTGCCGTACCCGGACAGGATTCCGCGCCACTTTTCGGGCAGGGGAAGCGTCAGGGTGGGGGCGACGCGGACGGACTGGGTCCCCTCGCGGGCCAGGGTGCCGGGGAGCAGGTTCATGGGCGGGGAGCCGATAAATCCGGCGACGAAGAGGTTGGCGGGGTGCTGGATCAGATCATCCGCGGTGCCGACTTGTTGAAGTTGGCCTTTGGCGATGATGGCGATCCGGTCGCCGATGGCGAGGGCTTCGTTTTGGTCATGGGTGACGTAGAGGGTGGGTTTGCCTTTGGCGCGGTGAACCATGAGGATGTCCCGCCGGGCCTGGGCGCGGAGTTTGGGGTCGAGGTTGGAGATCGGTTCGTCGAAAAGGTAGAGGTCGGCGTCTTTGGCGAGCGCGCGGGCGAGGGCCACGCGCTGTTGTTCGCCGCCCGACAGGTCCACGATGACTCGGTCCAACAACGGGGTCAGGCCGAGTTTTCCGGCGGCTTCGCGGATGCGTTGGTCAATTTCGTTTTTGGGCATCCCGCGCGCTTCCAGCCCGTAGGCGATGTTGCCGTAGGCGTTCATGTGCGGGTAGAGGCCGTAGTCTTGAAAGACCATGCCGATGTTGCGGTCACGCGGGGGGAGGTTGGTGATGTCGCGCCCGTTGAGGGTGACGCGTCCGGCATCGGCTTTTTCGATCCCGCACAGGACGCGGAGGATGGTGCTTTTGCCGCCCCCGGACGGGCCGAGGAGGACGAAGAATTCACCGTCCTGGACAGTGGCACTGATGCCGTTGAGCACGGCGCGGTCGCCGAAACGTTTGAGGATGGATTGGATTTCGAGGGGCATGAGGGTCCTTTTTCGACACGAATTTCACGAATGATGCGAAGGGGGAGGTTTCGTTGGTTCGTTTGTTGGTTTGCTGGTTTTTTGAGCAGGTGTGTAAACCATGCGGAACAATTGTATTTGTATCAATGCGATCAGCACGGGGACGATCAAAAATAGCCCTGCGACAGAAACCGTACCCAAGAGGGCGGCGGCGAGGCAGGCGATTCCTGTAACTAGCGTGGGGGCGGGTTTGCGCCAGAAGAGGTGGATGGATTGACGAAGGATGCCCACCGCGGACAGGGTGGGGTCGGCGATCATCAACGGCCCCCAGTAGAGGGCGACGACGGCGAGGAGGAGGATCAGCAGGCGGGCGAGGGCGTCGAGGAGGAGCAGTTGTCGGGCGGCGGACGCGGTGGCGGCGAGGGCGAGCCATCCGAACAGGCTCCAGAGGGGGAGCAGTTTGACGAGCGAGGGAATGAATTGCGCTTTGAAGGTGGCGCGGATGAGGTCAAAATCCAGGGGCACACCGTCGCTGGTTTCGTGGAGGACGCCGAAGAGCATCCCGGTGGTGGGGATCAGGGAAAACGCAGTGTAGAGGGTGAGTGCGAGGCGGATCGCGACGTGAATTTGCGGGAACGCCCAACTGACGATCAACGGGATGAACTGGAGCGCCCACACGATGTTGAGCAGGACGAGCCGTTCGAGTTGGTCGCCGATCAGGGCGAAGGATCGCCAGAGGGGGGTACGTTCTTCTTCCGGGCGGGGGCCGGAGTCGTCGAGGAAGGGCATGGGGTTTTACCACGAATTACACGAATTTCACGAAAGCGAGGAGGGATGGAACACAGATTTTACGGATGAACACTACGAATTGAATTCAACACTTGGAAGGTGTTGGATGATTACAGAGATCAGTTGTTTTGCCTCGGATTCGTCAATATCCAGGCCAAAGTGAACGGTTTTAACTCTATATGTGAAGGCAACTATACCAACATGCCCTAAAATCTTTCCTAAAATCTGTGATGATGGTGATTCAACCCGTAAATCATTCACCAAGTTTATAGAATAGGTGCGGGAGACTCTCCTGTCCATTAGTTGTCGTGAGATGGTAATCGTCTGCGAATTTACTTCAATAATTTCTCTACCTGTATTTGACCAGAAATAAGCAAAAATTGCGATTGCGCTTAATAATAGAAAAACAACGAGAAAGATACCCAAGATGGGAATAAGGAACTGAGAGAATGTACCACTAGCATTTGAATCTGGCGACAATTCAGTTCGTATAATCATTTGTTGCCAGGCAGTATGAATATTTGCAGTTAAAAAATTCCAGATTAAAAACCATATGCCAAACCAAATTGCTTGTAATACACCTGCTCTGCTTTCAATAGTAATTCGGATGCCGTTCTCTAAATTTTCAACTGTAATTCGCGGTCGAAGAGGTGGGTTGGGCATAATTTGATCAAGTTCCTACTCAGTTTTAGCCCGTTTCGACGGGCGTTGTTTCGTAGCCGGGGGGTTCAACCCCCGGCGCACCAATCGGACCAGGTTGTCCAATGGGTATCACCTCTTCTTCCGGCCCCGTCCGGGCATCAATGCCCGGCCTACCCAACCACGCCGGACAATTCCGGCTTCCCAAGCCCATTTCAACGGGCGTTGTTTTGCGGAGGATTTATTCCCCGGCAGACAGTGAATCTTCGTGAACCTCATTATCTCTTAAATCCAATCCGTGTCCATTAGCGTTCATCCGCGTCCCATTCACATCAACAGAATCGAATTTTCCGTCTCCACATCAAAAAAGTGCGCCTTCAACAAATTGATCGCCAACGGCACTTCCTTCCCGATGTACGACGCGGGCATCCGTGTCCGCAACGTCGCCACGAAATCCTGCGGGGTGTCCGACAGCGTGCTGAGATACACCGCACACCCGGTGGACGACGGCTCGATCACGTTCACCGCGCCCTGAACCTGGTTGAATTCGGTCACTTTGAACGGGGCCATTTTCGGGACGTGTAAATCTTCGGGGCGAATGCCGATTTTGACGGATTTTCCGGCGTATTTGTCCAGTTTGCCGCGAATCTCTTCGGGGAGTTGCACGGAGAACGCGGCGTTTTTCGCGTACAGCCCGTCCGCTTCGACCACGATGTCCACATCGAACAGGTTGATGCTCGGCGTGCCGATGAAATAGGCCACAAACAGGTTGTAGGGGCGAGAATACAGTCCCTCGCCCGAACCAATCTGCTCGATCCGCCCGCTTCGCATCACCGCGATCCGGTCGCCCATCGCCATCGCCTCGGATTGGTCGTGGGTGACGTATACGCTCGGTTTTTGTTTTTCGTGGTGCAGGGCCATGATGTCTTCACGAGCCTGATAGCGCAGTTGGGCGTCCAGGTTGGCGAGGGGTTCGTCGTACAGGTACAGGTCGGCGTCGCGGACCATCGCGCGGGATAGCGCCACGCGCTGGCGTTCGCCGCCGCTCAACTGGCGGGGTTTGCGGTTCAGCAGATGGTCAATGCGGAAAGTTTTCGCCGCTTTGGGGACGCGTTCTTTGATCATCGTACTGGGCGCACGCCGCGAGCGCAGGCCGTAGGCGATGTTTTCGTACACGGTCAGGTGGGGGAACACGGCGTAATCCTGAAACACCATCGCCACGTTGCGTTCCTTAGGGCGGATGTCGTTCACGCGCTTGTCCCCGAAACGGATGTCCCCGCGCGTGGCGGGTTCCAGCCCGGCGAGCATCCGCAAGGTGGTGGTTTTGCCGCACCCCGACGGCCCGACAAGCACGAGAAATTCCTGCGCGCCCAGTTCAAAACTCACGTCGTTCACGGCGATTTTTTCGGCAAATTCTTTGGTCAGGTGGGAGATGGAGATGGAGGCCATATTCTAAAATTTGTAAACATAAGTTTGTAGTCAGGCACGTAGTCTTCGGAGTGCCGTTCCCGGCACTGGCGTGCCTCACTACGAACCGCTAAAACAACTCCGGCGCACCCGGCACATGCAACGCCGTCTCTTCTTCTGCATCGAAGAGGGACACTTGCATCCAGTCGGGTTCGAGGAAAACCTGGTTGGTTTCAGGGAAATCGAGGGGGACGAGGGCGTTCACGAGCGCACCGCCGAGATAACCGTTGGCAAACGCGGCTCGTTCGGTGTACAGCCGCTCGATCCGGGTGACTTTCATCGGGATGCCCTGTCCGGGATGTTGACTGACCAGCCAATTTTCCGGGCGCACGCCCAAACGGCCTTTTCCGCCGGGGAGCTTTTCGCCCAGGTCGAAGGGGGCACTCCACCCGGGCGCGGCGTCTCCTCCAGAGCCGGGGAGGAATTGCCCGTTTGCGAAGGTGATCGGGATCACGCTCATCGGGGGGGTGCCGATCAGGGTCGCGACGAATAGATTCGCCGGGGAGTAGTACAAATCGTCGAACGTGCCGAATTGTTCCACCCGCCCCGTCCGCATCACCGCGATCCGGTCGCCCATAAAAATCGCCTCTTGCTGGTCGTGGGTGACGTACAGGGTGGTGATGCCGAATTTTTTGAGCAGGCGGCGCATTTCGGTGCGGGTGCGTTCGCGCAGTTTGGCGTCGAGGTTGGAGATGGGTTCGTCCATCAGAAAGACGTTCGGGTCGCGGACGATGCACCGGGCGATGCCCACGCGTTGTTTTTCGCCGCCGGAGAGGGTGTCTACCTGCCGGGACATCAACAGGTCGAACCCGATGCCCATCAGTTCGGCGGTTTCGCGCAGGCGTTGTTCTTTTTCTTCTTTCGTGCGACGGTGGACTTCAAAGTAGTAGCCCAGGTTGTCTTCGCCTTCTTTGCTGGGGTAGAGGGCGTAATCCTGAAAGACCATGCCCACGCCCCGGTCTTGCGGGGAGATTTTGGTCACGTCGAAGTTGTTGAACCGCACCTGCCCGGCGTCCGGCATTTCCAGCCCGGCGACGACTTTGAGCAGGGTGCTTTTTCCGCACCCCGACGGGCCAACGATGCTGACCGTTTCGCCGTTTTCGATGTGCAGGGTGACGTTATCGAGCGCAGGCCGCTGATCGGGGTCAATCACGCCCGCGATGGTCATCCCTCCGGTGATGGGGATGTATTTTTTGTGGATGTTTTCGAGGGTTAAGCTGGTCATACTTTTGAAACCATGAGCTTTGATGGTACACAAAAGGCACAGAGGGGAACAGAAGGAAACAGAAAACTTTTATAAAAATTTCTGTGTTCCTCTGTGCTTTCTGTGTAATCTGTGTACCATGCTTACTTCAAACCTTGAATCCGCACGCCTTTGAGCAGGTATTCGCGGGCGATGATGAAGAAGATGAACACAGGGATCGCTTGCAGGAGGCCGAGTACCATCAACCCGTTCCACGAAAGCCCCTGTTCCATCAGCCCGGACATGGCCGAGGACGCGCCGAGGGCGGTTTGCGGGTTCGTCGTCCCGGCGTAGGTGAACGAGTCCACAAGACGGCGGATGGCGAGGGTGAGCGGGGCGATTTTGCTGTCCTGAATGACGACGAGCGGCCACAGGTAGCTATCCCACGCCCCACCAAACTGGAAATACGCGGTAACGGCGTACACGGGCAGACTCATCGGCAGGATGATCCGGCGGAAGATGTTCCACTCCGACCCCCCATCCACGCGGGCGGCGTTGATGATCGAATCGGGAATCCCGTCAAAAAACCCTTTGAACAGCAGGAAATTCCCCGCGCTGAACCCTGCAGGCAGGATCACCGCCCAATATGTGTTCCAAATCCGCCAGGTGGGGAAGGCAATGTCCGTCCCGGGCAGGTTCGGGGCGACGGGCAGGGGGAACGGGAAGTTGCGGGTGAGCAAAAACGACGGGATCAGCGTCACGATGCCGGGGAGCATCAACGTCCCTATGAAAAAGACAAACAGGTAGCGGGCCGTTTTCCCTTTGAGCAGTTTACTGCACGCGTACGCGGCCATCGAAGTGATCGGGATGGACAGGATCATCGTGCCGAAGGTCATGATCACGGAGTTCATAAAATAGATCGACAGCGGCTGAGAAGTCAGCGACTTGGCCGATTCGGTGATGCTCAGGATCAGTTTCCACCCGGCGAGGGTGGGTTCCTTCGGGAAGATGGTGGGTGGCATGGACATCGCCTCGGTGGCGGGTTTGAAGGAGGTGCTGATCATGATGAAAAACGGGATCAGGTGCATCAACACGCCAATCCAAAGAAAAGCTACCAGCACCCACCACGCGATTCGCAAGCGGGGTTGGGTTCGTCCGACAGTTGGGAATAGACTCATGGATAACTCCGAAAAATAATGGGGCTATAACGTACTCCGTATTGCGTATTCCGTAAGTTCTAAATCCGATACGCAACACGAAATATGCAACACGCAATACACTATACGCTATACATCCGGGTCTTCTTTAAACAATACCCGATAAATCAGCACCAGCGCCATGATCAAGATAAAAAGCATCACTGCGAGCGCGGTCGCGTCCCCGTAACGACCGTTGCTTAAGATGCTCATCATGTACATCACGACCGTCCGGCTCGCTCCGTTCGGGCCGCCGCGGGTCATCAGATCGGGGAACGAAAATTCCTGCAACGAGCCGATGATCGCAAACAGCAGGGTCATCGAAATGATCGGGCGCAGGCGGGGCAGGGAAATCGTCCAGATTTTGCGCCAGAAACTCGCCCCTTCGATCTCCGCCGCCTCAAAATACGACTTCGGAATGCTCTGTAACCCGGCCATGTAATACAACCCCGGCCCGTACAACAGCACCCCCGGCACAATCAGCCAGAAGATCACCCACTTTTCGGAACTGAGAAACGCTTGCGGGGGCAGGCCGAGCATGGCCGTGGCGATATATTGGAAAATCCCAAAATTTTCGTTGTACAGATACTGCCAAAACAGCGTGCTGGCGATCCCGGACAGCGGCAGATACCACAACAGCATCATGATCCGCATCCACTTCGGGGGCATTTCCAACAGCAAAATGGCGACGAAGATCGGGATGGCGAACGTCAGCACGATGGACAGGATCGCGTAGATCAGCGTAATCCGAAACGCCATCGGCACGAGCGGGTCGGCGAACAGGCGGGCGTAATTCCCCAACCCCTGAAAGGTGATCGCCCCGCGGATGGGGGAGTTGGTCAGACTCAAAAATAGCGCCACGACCATCGGATACCAGCCCCAAAAGAACTGGAAAACGAACGCTGGCACCACAAAGAGCCACAGTTGCCACCTGGCTCGGATACCGGGGGCTTTCGCCGCAACAGGCTGGGCGGCAGGAGGAGATAAAACTTCGGGGGATGCGCTCATAAGCAATGTCCTGACGAAGAATGGTACACAGATGGCGCAGAAATAACAGAGGAACACAGAAAAAACTTTAAAAAATATCTGTGCCCTTCTGTTTCCATCTGTGCCTTCTGTGTACAAGTTTTAGTAAGCAATAAATTCACTTTCAAACGAACCATCTTGATAAAAATTAAACACCACATACCCCGGCGGGAAGTCGTGGTACGCGCCTTTCCACCAGTTGCCGGAAATCGCGCCGTTGGTGAAATACTGGACGCCGTGATAGTTCAAATTTTCTATTTGATGGGTGTGCCCACTCAGGCAGAGTTTGACGTTGCGGTGTTGCCAAAACAACGCGATGAGTTTGCGCCCGTCAATGTGTTGCCACGCCCCAGGCATCACCCAGTTGCCGGACTTTTCACTGCTGTCCATCAGCCCGGACGCCCCAAAGATCGGAATGTGCGAGATGATGCAGATCGGCGTATCGGCGGGGGTGGTGTCGAGTTGATTCACGAGCCAGTCATACTGCTCGTCGTCCAGTTTGCCCGTGTAGGGGTGGTCAAACACCTGATCAGCGAGGTGAATGCTATCCAACACGATGAAATGCCACCCGCCCTGGTCGAACGCGTAATACCGCTCCGCAAGGCCGAGCCGCTCCATCGCCATCCCTTTGGCAAACAGGGGATCACTTTCCAACGCCGCCCGATCTTCCTCGTTCACCCCCCACCCCCAAACATCGTGATTCCCAATCGCGTGGTACACGGGCAGGGGAAAATCGGCGCTCAACACACTCGAAAACCGATCCCATTGGGCAATGGCATCCTCTTTGTTGGAAAACAACGAGTCCATCACACAATCCCCAGCGTTGACGACAAACTCGACGGGCGGGTTAAGCTGTTGCACATTTCGCATCGCGCGGGAAAAATGCTCGCGGGATGGGCCTTCCGCCTCAATGTGCATATCGGAAATGTGGGCAAAACGCACCGCCAGTTCCGGGCCGGGGGGCACGGTGGGCGCGGGGATAGGCGTTTCGGTAGGGGGAAGAGGGGTGGCGGAAGGTTCCATCGTTGCGGTGGGGGAGGGCGGCGCGGTCTCAAGCGGGGTAACCGTTTTCTCGGACGTGAAGCCGCACGCGGCCAGTGCCGTCGCGCCCGCGCCCACGGTCATCAACCGCAATACGTCTCGTCGGGTGAGGGGGGATTCAAAATTCATGGTTGATTTTTATTGGTACACAGATGGCACAGAGGAAAACAGAAAAAATCAAAAAATATCTGTGTCCATCTGCGTTATCTGTGCCCTCTGTGTACCATTCTCTCTATCCAAACTCCGGCTTGATCCGCAGGTCGTAAAACGGCTTGAACCGTTGTTCGTAAAACTGCGGGGCGTTGGCCTGGAGAAAGGTGGTAACGTCGGCGTAATATTTGTGGATGCCTTCGGCGAACGCGTTCTCATCCACGCCCGAGGGGAAGGTTTTCGCCTGCTGGTTGAGGATGCTTTCCAGTTCAGCGGCGTCCGCTTTCACGTCGAAGGCGTCGGTGGAAAAGCCCCAGCGGGAGATTTTGTCGTACCACGGAGTATCGCCGGGGCCGCGGTTGACTTCGGCGGGGGTGTATTCGCCCACTTCGGGCAGTTTCGGCTGACCGAAAATCGTTTTGATCGCCTCAGCGTAGGTTTTTCCGGTCGCATCGCTGAGACTGCCTTCCACACCGGGGATGGTTTCGGAATACTTGTTGGCGAACGGCCAGCGAATGGCCCGGACGATTTCGCTCGCGTCTTTGTTGGCGGAATAGATTTCCTGCGTCGTGGTGACGAACCCGTCGCCCAACAGCAGGTACGAAAACAGCGAAATGGCCTTGTCCAGCTCGTCCGCGCTCAGATCGGGTTTGAACGCCCACGCGCTCACCGCAAACGGAAGTTGGTAGCTGTACCCCAACGGGCCGAGCGGTTGGCGGGCAAAGCTCATAAACGCGTCCATCTCCGGGATGGTTTTGTTCATTTTCTGCGCCATGTCGGAGAAAAACAGGTGAATGCCAGGGGTCATCGAGGCTTTTTCCTCGTAAAACGCAGAGGCCAACTGCCCATTTTGGGAGAAGTCCCAATAGTTCGGGTCGGAGAAAACGGATTTGTCCTCGAAATACATCCCACGCCACAAATCCACCCCCTCGACCAAATCATCGGCGTAGGTGGTGAAGTCCCAACGCCAGTTGAAACTCCGCCCCGGAATGGGGTAACGGGACAGCAAACCGTCGAAGTCAATCCCGTAGGAGGGCAGAATCCAGTCGAGCGCGTACGCCGCCATCGCCAACCCCTTGCGGTCGCCTTTGGTCAGCTTGAGCGCAATCTCGCGCATGTCCTGCCACGTCCAATTCAGCGGGAGGCTATCCATCCCGATTTCGGCGAGGTGGGCACGGTTGAAGAAATACCCCTCGCTGGAGGTGATCTCATACGGGATGCCGAAAATCCGACCATCGTTCGTCTTCCAGCGGGCGGCGGACCCCGCGGCGATTTGCGGATCGAGCAAATCCATCACTTTGTTCTTCTCGAACGCTTCGGTGATGTCCGCAAACAACCCCTCCGCGAAGGAAGCCTGAATCCCGGGCACATTCCACGCCCCAAGCACGCCAATCGGATAACAGAAGGGCGCCGTCCCCCCCGCCACCGCCGTCCGCAAGCCCGCCCCATCCCAGGGGTTGAACTCGATCTGTTCGACTTTGACGCCGGGGTTCAGGTTGAGCCAATTTTGAAAGGCTTTGTTATGCCCCGCCTGAAACGTACCGGGTTGGGCCTCGGGGAAGAGCATATCCATCGGCCAGCCGGACGTTTGCAGGGTGACATCCAAAAAGGGTTGGATGTTCGGGTCCACCGTCGCGCCGGGGACGGGAGTCGAACCGGTGGCGGCGTTCGGATTGGGGGTGGAGGAATTGCTCCCGCACGCGGCGAGGGCCAGTCCGCCTCCACCGATGGCGAGTAAGCGAAGGAATTCGCGACGTGTCAGTTTTGGGGATCGATTGATCATGTTTTACTCCTGAATCAGGTTGAAAGTTGAAGGTTGAACTTTCAACCTTCAACCTTCAACAAGAGATGCACCATATTCCATTCGGGCAGGCTCTCGTTGAGAAAACCTGCCCGAAGGAATGAAAACGTTTTACGGAATAAACTCAACCAGGTCGAAGTAGAAGGTGCCGAACCAGTAGAGGGCGACTTCCGCTTTCTCAAGCTGGGTCAGGTCAATGTCGGTGTAGGCTTCGAGGTTGAAACACGACTGTACCCATTCGTTCTGGACGGATTTGCCGTTCGTGCCGATGGCGGCGTTGTCACTCCAGAATTCCTGGCTCGCGCCGGTGGCATCGAACAATTTCAGGGCGATGGTGTTGTCGGCTTTGCCGTCGTTGTTCGCGGTGGTGTCGTACCACCAGAAACAGATCGCGCTGTAGCCGCTGGCGTCCACGGGCGCACCGTCGAAGTTGATGCCGGTGGTGTGCCATTCGCCTTCGGTGCTCTCGCTCTTGAGGGAGGATGCGCCGGATTTGACAATTTCGGTATCCAGACTCAAGGTGACTTGATAAACTTCGTAGGAAGTGCCGTCCGCTTCGAAATCCTGCGCCACATCGCCGGTTTTGGCCGCGGCGGGCAGAGTGGGATCGTAGCTGGCGAATTCAATGCCGTCGAAGTAGTAGGTGCCGAACCAGTAGAGGGCAAATTCGGCTTTGTCGAGTTGGGTCAGGTCAATGTCGGTGTAGGCATCGAGGCCAAAGCAGTACTGAGTCCATTCGTTCTGGACGGATTTGCCGTTTGTGCCGATGGCGGCATTGTCACTCCAGAATTCCTGGTTCGCGCCAGTGGCATCAAAGAGTTTGAGGGCGATGGTGTTGTCGGCGTTGCCGTCGTTGTGATCGGTGGTGTCATACAGCCAGAAACACACCTGTTGGTAGCCGCTGGCGTCCACGGGCGTGCCGTCAAAGGTGATGGCGGTGGTGTGCCATTCGCCTTCGGTGCTCTCGCTCTTGAGGGAGGACGCGCCAGATTTGACGATTTCGGTATCCAGGCTCAAGGTCACTTGATAGACTTCGGCGAAGGTGCCTTCGGCTTCAAAATCCTGCGCGGGGACGAACACGTTGGGAGCGGGGACTTCGACCACTTCGGGTTCGGTGGAGGGGGAACCGGTGCCGACGAATTCGATGTCATCCACGTAATAATCGCCAGGCCAGAAGAGGGCGAACTGGATTTTATCAATCTGGCTGGTGTCCACGGTTTGGTAAGCGTCCAGGTTGATGCACAATTGCACCCAGGTGTTTTTGGCGGTTTTGGGATTTTCACCGGCCAGTTCGTGATCGGTCCAGACTTCTTCGTTCGCGCCACTGGCGTCGAACAGTTTCACGCCGACGGTGTTGTCGGAGTTGCCGGTATCGCCTTCGGTGGTGTCGTAAAACCAGAAACAGAATTTATCGAATCCACTGCCATCAAACGGGCGGGGATCGGGGTACGCGCCGAACGCATGCCATTCACCTTCGGTGCTGGCGGCTTTGAGGGCGGACGCGCCACTGTGGAAGATGGTGGTGTCAAGGCTGACTTCGGCCTGATAGTCGGCGTAGTAGGTTTCTTCCGCTTCAAACCCCTGGACGAGCACGGGAACGGTTTCCACGACGCCTCCGGTGCTGACGAATTCGATGTCATCGACGTAGTAATCACCCGCCCAAAACAGGGCGAACTGAACTTTTTCGAGTTGGCTGGTGTCCACGGTGGTGTAGGCATCGAGGTTGATGCACAATTGCACCCAGGTATTTTTGGCGGTTTTGGAATTGCCGCCCGCGAGTTCGTTGTCGGTCCAGATTTCTTCGTTCGCGCCACTGGCGTCGAACAGTTTTACGCCGACGGTGTTATCGGAGTTGCCGGTATCGCCTTCGGTGGTGTCGTAGAACCAGAAACAAACTTTGTCATAGGTGCTGGCGTCGAAGGGTGTGGGGTCGAGCAGACCGCCGAACGCGTGCCATTCACCTTCGGTGCTGGCGGCTTTGAGGGCGGACGCGCCACTGTGGAAGATGGTGGTGTCGAGGCTGACTTCGGCCTGATAGTCGGAGTAGTAGGTTTCTTCGGCTTCAAAACCCTGGGCGAGGGTGGTGACAACTTCGCCAGTCGGTTCGGTTTCGGTGACGAATTCCGCGTTCACGGGGAGGGCGGTCACTTCGTCGTAATAGTACGTGCCGGCCCAGTACATCGTGAATTCGATCTTCTCGATGGTGGTCAGATCAATCCCAGTGAAGGTGATCAGGTTCAGACACATCGGGGTCCATTCGTTGAGTTTGGTTTTGACGTTGGCACCCACACCTTCGTTGTCGGTGTAGCGTTCGGTCGCCGCGCCCGCGGTGTCAATCAGTTTGACGCCGACGGTGTTGGCGGCTTTTCCATTGTTGTTGGTGGTGGTGTCGTACACCCAAAAGCACAGTTGGTTGTAGGCACTCAGATCAACAGGCCCATCGGGGAACGTTGCGCCAACCGCGTGCCATTCGCCTTCGGTGCTTTCGCTCTTGAGGGAGCCGACGCCTGCCTGAGCGATATCGCCCATGCCCGCGGTGGCCTGATAGGCATCGTAGCCCAGCCCGTCGGTTTCAAAATCAATGAGGATGGTGGTAGTGACGGGTTCGGTGACCACTTCTTCGGTCGGGGCGGGGACTTCGGTGGGGACAGCGGTCGGTTCGGCGGTGGGTTCCGCCGGAACATCTGTCGCGGGGACTGCGGTGGCGGGGGCTTCCGTCGGGGTGGCGGCAGATTGGCAAGCGGTCAATCCGACCATCAAGGCCAGGATGACGAGTAATGCCCACAAAAAATAGGGTTGGGATTTGGTTTTGAACATATTCTTTTGCTCCTGATAAAAAATTGATCTGTTGGTTTGTTCGTTAAGAATTGATCATTGAGTATTCATAATTGATCATTTTTCCACCGTCACCTCGTCAAAATAGGTTTCCCCAGCCCAATAGGTCGTGAATTCGAGCTTGAGGAGCCGGGATAAGTCCACCTCGGGGAAGGCGGACAGGTTGAAACACATCTGCACCCAGTCGTTTTGGATGGTTTTGGGGTTTGCCCCTACCCCTACGTGATCGGACCAATGTTCTTCGCTATTGCCGAGAGCATCGGTCAGGATGATGGCGATGGTATTCTCCGCGATGCCTTCGCCGCCCTCGGTGGTGTCGTAAACCCAAAAGCAAAGTTTCTGGTACGCGGTCAAATCGAGTGGAACCGGAGAAAAATCCGCCCCGACGGTGTGCCACTCGCCGCTGACACTGGCATTCAAGAGGGATGCCGCGCCGCTATGGGCCACGGTGCCCTGTACGGCGTCAGCGTTGAACGTGGTGAAAATCCCGTCCGGGGTCTCGAAATCGAGCAGGAGATCGGACGCGGGCGGTTGGCCGGGGTCGTCGAGGATGACCGGGGTCGGGAGGGGGGTGGCGGTCATCGCGGCGGCGGGGGTGACGGTCGGGCCGGGGACGATACCCGCGCGCCATTTGAAGGTAATCGTGGATTTTGCCGGGGCGTCGTAGGTGAAGTGTTGCCCGTTCCATTCCACGTCGAAGGTGCCCGCGCGGTCCGCCTGCACGATCAGGACCAGCGACCCGTCGGGGTTGAGAAAGGCGGCGTTGTCGGGCAGGGTGGCGGGTGCATACGTGGAATCCGCCCGGTACGCGCCCGGATCAACAAATTTGCTGATGTGGCCGAGGATGTAATATTCTTCGTTGTAGGTCACTTCGCCGGAGCTTTGATCGATTTTGACGACTCCGCGGCAATCACCACAGCCACCATTTTGCGGGCCGAAGTTTTCGTCGAGCGCGAGGTTCCATAAAATGACGCCTTTGCCCCAGTTGCGGAAGTTGCCGAGCACGAGGTTGTGCATGTTCCAGCTCATATTGCCACCAAAATCCGTCGCCCATTCGCCGCCCGAACATTCGGTGAACCAGATGCCTTTTTCGGGGTACGCGTTGTGAACGAGAGATTGGTTGTTCACATCACCGCCGTAGCAGTGGAACGCCACCCCATCCACGAACGCGGCCGCGGCGGGATCAGCGAGCACTTCGAGCGGGTATTCCCACAAGTCCCAGTTGTGATCGAGGATCAACAACCGGGTGGAGAGTCCGGCGGCTTTGAGCGCAGGGCCAAGATGATCGCGCACGAAGGTTTGTTGCGCCTGAGCGGTCATGCCCATCGTGGGGTAATTGCTCGTGGCGTACATCGGCTCGTTTTGCGGGGTGAGGGTGTCAATGGGCAAACCGTGTTCGGCATACGCCTGGACAAATCGGACGTGGTAATCGGCAAACGCCTGATAAAACTCCGGCAGGAGTTCGCTCCCGTGGAATTGTTCGTTCGCCTTCATCCACGCGGGCGCGCTCCAGGGCGATCCCATAAAGCGGAGTTGCGGGTTCAGTTGTAACGCCTGTTGCAAGGCGGGGATGATGTACGCTTCATCGTAATTGACCGAAAACTGCTCCAGGTTGGGGTCGGTTTCGCCTTTGGGCAGGTCATCGTAGCTGTAATCGCGCTGGGCAAAGTCCGACGCGCCCATCGGGATGCGGACGTAACTCAAGCCAATACCGTCGCCCTCGCGGGTAAACAGGTTGTTCATCACTTCCTGGCGTTTCGCCTCGGGCAGGACTTTCATCAACAGCCATGCGGATGAGTCCGTCATCGCCGCACCGAAGCCTTCCATTTGCTGGTAAAGGATCGTTTCGTCAATGCGAATGGTGTTTTCGCCGCCCGCCCCGGGTTGGAACGTCACGTCGGGTTCGTGGCTCAGTTTTTTGGACTGATCGCCGAGCGTGAGCCAGACTTCGACACTGGCCGGAGAAGCAGGACTGGTGGGGGGAAGGGTGGGGTCGGGGGAAGTGGGGGGCGTGTCAGTCATTATGGGAGAAGGGGTAGAAGTTGGGGATGTGCAGGCTGTCAATGCAAGCAGGACGAGCAGAGTGACAGTTCGAAGGGTTTTGATAGTCAAGAGATACTCCTGAAACGTGATCAGTGAAAATCGCCAATTACGTTTCACGTTTCATTTCAATTTATCATGGGAGATAGGTGGGTCACTGTCCCATCCATCCAAAACAAATCGCCGGGCGTTTCGCTGGCGAAGGTCTGTCCGTTGAACGTTAACCGCGGGGGCACCGAGACGCCGAGATAACCATTGTGCCCTTTGAGAATGCCCGCGGTCACCACGCCCTGTTCAATTCGCAAGATCGCCCCCCCGGACCGGGCGGCGTCAAGCGTGAGATGATAACGCTTGCCCCCGAGGGTCAAATCCAGCCGGACGTGACTCTGCCCCTGCGCGGGGATCAGCACCGTGACGAAGTGGACATCCCGCCGGGGGTGGGACCGCACCCAGACATCCGCCTCCCCCGCGAGGAGTGTCGGGCCCTCGACGGGAGATAACCACCCGGACACGGTCACCGTGTCCGAGACAAGACTCTGCTCGCGAACCGTCTCCAGTACCGAACAGGGTTGGAAATTCTCATCCAGCCCCGGCAGGGTCCCGACGACGATCAGCTTCGCCCCCCGTTCAGCGTAAGCGGCCAGCTTTTCCTGCACCGCCCGCGCCATC
>WBZL01001128.1_pt2 | contig 26544 bp, 24 predicted proteins | sample 5204291 | NCBI WGS metagenome assembly WBZL01 (sample SAMN12344345, study PRJNA552823) | activated sludge metagenome | biome: Activated sludge suspended growth; feature: Nitrification reactor; material: Wastewater; isolation source: activated sludge from nitrification reactor of wastewater...
AGGACCGTGGCCTGCGTGGGCGCCGGTCCGGCCTCGCTGACGGTGGCGCGCGACCTGGCCCTTCAGGGATACGCGGTCACGGTCTTCGACGGCGCCCACGCCTACACCATCGGCGGTAATATCGGCCTGAACGACTACGCACACCTGCTGTACTATTGCAAACCCTTTAATGTGAAGGTTGGGGAAGGGGTGTTTGATTAGGGGGGAGGATTCGAGCGTTTGTTTATTTGCCGCCTTCGCCGAGGCTCCGGCCGCGGGAGGTTGATCTGTTGATGCGTTTTTTCGAATCAACGCATCAACAACTCAACAGATCAACAGCTTTAACAGGCAGGGAACCCGACAGCAAAAAAAATAAAAACCATGAGATACATCCACAGCTTAATCATGTTCAGTCTAGTCCTCCTTCCCCAACTGCTGCTGGCCGGCGGAGGATGGCCCCAACCCAAACACGGCGGCTATTTCAAACTGGCTGAATGGTGGATCATTTCCGACCAGCACTATACCGACAGCGGGCATATCGACCCCAATGTCACGACGGGTATTTTCAATACGACGCTATATGCCGAATACGGCTTCACCAACCGGTTCACGGGCATCCTGAACATCCCGTTGTTCAGCCGCACGTATCACAATAACCTGATCTCCGGGACCACGGGGGAAGTCCTCGCGCCCGGCAGCGCCCTCAATTCCGTCGGCGACGCGGACCTGGGCCTGAAATACGGCCTCATCGTCAACAAACCCGTTGTGCTGAGCGCTACCCTGTTTCTTGGCCTGCCGCTGGGAGAGGACAACGGCGGGATTGCCGGCTCCCTCCAGACCGGCGACGGCGAATTCAACCAAATGCTGCAGCTCGACCTGGGTACTTCTTTTCGTCTCGGAAAACTGAACGCCTACGCCAACCTCTACGGCGGCTTCAACAACCGCTCCAACGGCTATTCCGATGAATTGCGGTTCGGCATCGAAGGCGGAGCTACTTTCGGGAAGGATCGCATCACGGCCATCGCCCGTTTGTTCGGGGTTAAATCCCTTAAAAATGGCGATCCGGACAAAGCGGCCAACAGCACCAGCATTTTCGCCAACAACAGCGAATTCCTTTCCTTTTCCCCCGAAGTCGCCTACCGCCTCACCGACCGCTGGGGCGTTTCAGCCGGCATCGGTACGGCTTTTTCCGGCCGGATCATCTTCGCCAATCCGTCTTATACGGTGGGGGTTTTTGTGCAGTTGTAGTTTTGAGGAACTGAGGAATTACCTCCTTCGCTCTTGGTGAGCTACGGCGGTCGGGGGAGGAATTGAGGAATTACCTCCTTCGCTCTTGGTGAGCTACGGCGGTCGGGGGAGGAACTGAGGAATTACCTCCTCCGCTCTTTGGAGCTACGGCCGCCGGAGGGTGATTTGAAAGCGACAGTTCTCAGATCAACACCCTAAATCGAGGAATCACAAAACCGCATACCTTAGCATGACCAGGCCCGAATCGTACGGCGTTGACTCCAGCAATTTCAGCTGGGTCCGCCCGGGGATATCCTGGAATAACAGCTTGCCGCTGCCCAGCAGGACAGGATGTACGGCCAGGAGCAGCTCGTCAACGAGGCCGAGTTCGAAAAAGGCGGTTGTGAGGCTTGCCCCGCCGAACAGCCAGATATCCTTGCCCGGTTCGGCTTTGATCCGCATGACCTCCGCTTTGATGTCGCCGCCGACCAGGATATTGGGCGGCTGCACTTCCTTGAGGGTATTCGAAAAAACGTAGGACCGGATATGCGAAAACATCCCGGCGCCTTCCGCGCTCTGGCCCTGGCTGATGACCAGTTCATAGGATTTCCGCCCGTAAAACAAGGCGTCGATCCGCTTCAGGAATGCACTCATGCCATAATCCTGATCGGTAAAACACCAGTCGTATTCGCCGTTGGGCCCTTCGATGAATCCGTCGAGGGTGACGGCTACGCTTAAGATCACTTTTCTCATGCAATTTTTTTTAGTTGTAAGTTGTAAGTTGTAAGTCGTAAGTTGTAAGTGGTAAGTTGTAAGTGGTAAGTTGTAAGTGGTAAGTAGGTCGCATACCGGCTTGCGACGAGGTCAATCAACTATCTGCATGGCAAAGATCCGCCGGCGTTCGGAACAATGATTGTAAAAATCCGCCATCAGTACAAAATATGGCTGGAGGCGATGAGTTCGCCGGGCGAAACGCCGGAAAAAGTCCTGAAATCGTGGATAAAATGGGCCTGGTCGTAATAGCCCGAGGAATAGGCAATATCGGTAAGGCGGGAGGCGGGATCGGCCTTGATGGCCTTCAGAGAAGTCGTGAAACGGGTGAGGCGGGCAAATTCCTTGGGTGTGAGGCCCACCGACGACCTGAAACGCCGGATCAATTGCCGGTTGCTCAATCCGGCCTTATCGGATAAGGCGTCGATCTTCACATTGCCCCCTTCCTGACGAATCAGGTTCGTGCAATAATCGACGGCCCGGTCGGCTTTTTCAAGCTGCTGCAATTGCTGCAACAAGAATTCCTGAACAATCTCGGACCGTTTTTCGGCGGTCCCCGCTTCGGAAATGCGGCTTTCCAGATCACCTGCGCGGCCCTTCCAGATATCGCCCACGGCAACTGCGTCAGCCGACAGTTCGTCCATCGGCAATCCGAAGAATGGATAGGCCCGCCCTGGCAGGAAACAAACGGAGATATAAGCCACCTTGCCCTGGTGAAGGACGCTTGAAGGGCGTTTAAGCCGCGAGTTTAAAAAACTGGTCGGCCGGTCGCCAAAATTGAAAAAGACTTCCAGACAGCCGTCAGGCACCGTCATCATGGTATGCGGCCCCATATTGAAACCTTCCCCTTCCATCGAAAAAACGGTTCTGATGTACGGAAGGAGGGCAGGATGTACGGTATGAAGCCGGAAGATCACAACTTGCCGGGGTTGGTGAATGCGCTACCGTAAATGACGGATGCAACAAATGCATCGTCGCCGATCATGCCGCATAAAATACCTGGCGATCTTTTCCCGGTCATAACTGTTCTTTTAAATGAATTACCTGCAATTTAAAGAATAAACCGGTCGATGCAACCGCAGACAGGCCAAAAATGCTCTTAATAGTGTCTTTTGAAGCAACGCCGGACCAAAAGCCGGGGAATGTCAAAAATTCACCGGGGATTCGCTGCGTTATCATAAAAAATTGTAACTTTGCGGGCTTATGAAAATCAAGGGTTTATTTATCTTTTCATGCGTGGTCATTCTGGGGCTGAGCGCCTGCCGCAGCGAATTCGAGAAGATTCGCAGCAGCGGCGATCCGGCCGGCATCCTCAAAAAAGGGGATGAATATTACGCCAAGGAAGATTATCAGCGCGCGCAGTCCCTTTACGAGCTGGTCCTGCCGACCTACAGGGGAAGGAAAGAAGCCGAGGAAATCGCCTACCGGTACGCCTATACGTACTATTATATGGGGCAGTACATCCTGGCATCCTACTATTTCAACAACTTTTCCCAAACCTTCGGCGGCAGTTCCAAAAAAGAAGAAGCCGATTTCATGTCGGCCTATTGCAATTATAAGCTTTCGCCGACCTTCCGGCTGGATCAAACCTATACGGACAAGGCGATCGAGGATTTTCAGTTGTTCATCAACACCTATCCCCAGAGCACCCGCGTAGAGGAGTGCAACAAGCTGATCGACGAAATGAGGGCCAAACTGGAAGACAAAGCCTACCACGAGGCCCTGCTGTATTTCGATATGCAGTATTACCAATCGGCGATCCAGACCTTTGACAACATGCTCAAGGATTTTCCTGAGACCAGTGACGCCGAACAGGTTCGATACATGATCCTCCGCTCGGCCCACCTGCTGGCGGAAAACAGCTTCGTCGACAAGCAGCAGGAACGTTATATCGATGCCCGCGACCGGGCGCAGGAATTCATCAACCGCTTCCCGGAGAGCAGGAACCTCAAGGAAGTAAAAGATATTCTGGCGAATGCCAATAAAAAATTAAATCAGTTGAATAATGTCAGACATCAAAGCCAAAGTTCAGGGAATTGACCCCAATGTCCGGGCCCGCGACGTAGATGATATGGCTGCCGAAACCACCAATATCTACGAAACGCTGGCGATCATCACCAAGCGCGCCATCCAGTTGGGCTCTGAATTGAAGCAGGAGTTGAATACCAAACTCGAAGAATTCGCCACCACCTCCGATACCATCGAGGAGATCAGCGAAAACAAAGAGCAGATCGAAATTTCCAAATTCTACGAGCGCCTGCCGAATCCGGCCATCATTGCGACCGAAGAATGGATCAATGACGACCTGTATTACCGCTTCAAAGAGCGCAGGAAAAATTATTGATACCGACGTCTTTGACGTCCGTTCAGAACCGATATTCAATTGCCGGGTGACAGCGCTTGCGTGCGCCATCCGGCAATTGTTGTTTCACGGCCTAGATCCGCTGTTTCATGCTTCAGGGTAAAAAGATCATTCTGGGGGTTACCGGCAGCATTGCCGCCTATAAAGCCGCCTACCTGGTGCGCCTGCTCGTTAAAGCCGGCGCGGAGGTAAAGGTGCTGATGACGCCCGCCGCTGCGGGGTTTATCAGTCCGCTCACCCTGTCGACGCTTTCCAAAAATGAAGTACTGTCGGAGGTCTCCACCGGATCCGGATGGAACAACCATGTGGACCTCGGGCTTTGGGCGGACGCGTACGTCCTCGCGCCGCTCACCGCCAATTCCATGGCCAAACTCGCCAACGGCATTTGCGACAATATCCTTTCCGCGGTCTTCCTCTCCGCCCGCTGCCCGGTCTGGATCGCACCCGCCATGGACCTCGACATGTGGCGCCACCCGGCTACCCGGGAAAACCTGCGCCGCCTGCAGTCCTTCGGCGTACACCTGATCCCGGTGGGCTACGGCGAATTGGCCAGCGGCCTTACCGGCGAAGGGCGGATGGCCGAACCGGAAGGCATTGTGCGCTCACTGGAAGACCATTTCCGGCAAAGCGGGGATTTTACGGGCCTGCGCATCCTGATCACCGCAGGGCCCACTTTTGAACCGATCGACCCCGTGCGGTTCATCGGCAACCATTCGTCCGGCAAAATGGGCATTGCCCTGGCTGAAGAAGCGGCCCGGCGCGGCGCAACGGTCGAACTGGTGCTCGGCCCGACAACTGTAAAAACCGATCATCCGGGGGTGATTACCACGCGCGTGCAAACCGCAGAGGAAATGTATGCCGCAGCTGCAGCAAAATTCCCCGACTGCCGGGTTGCGATCCTGGCGGCCGCTGTGGCCGATTACCGGCCCGCCGAGGTAGCCGCCGAAAAGATCAAAAAGAAATCGGAGGACATGAGCCTTCACCTGGTCAAAACCCGGGATATCGCCGCCGAATTGGGCCGGGTGAAACGAAAGGATCAGGTGATCGTCGGTTTTGCACTCGAAACCCAGCATGAAACGGTGAACGCCCGGGAAAAACTCGAAAAGAAGAATTTCGATTTTATCGTCCTCAACTCCCTACGCGATGAAGGCGCCGGGTTCCGCCACGACACCAACAAGATTTCTATCATCCACCGGGACAATAAGATGATCGAATTTGAGTTAAAAACAAAGACCGAAGCCGCCGGAGACATCCTCAATGAACTCCGCACCCGGCTTCTCGCAGAAAAATAAGTATCGGTAAGATGAGAAAACAGTTCTTATTACTTTCAATCCTTTCTCTGGGCTTCACCGGCCTGACCGCTCAGGAAGTCAATTTCACCGTCAAGGTCAACGGCCAGAAAGCCACCAGCGTGGACCCCAAAGTGTTCGCGACCCTGGAAAATACCATCCAGGAATTCCTCAACAGCACCAAATGGACGGAGGATGTCTTCGAAACCGAAGAAAGGATCAATTGCAACCTGCTCCTTACCATTTCCGAAGAGCGCAGCGCAACCAATTTCAAGGCCGACCTGGCCATCCAGAGTTCCAGGCCGGTTTACGGGGTGGAATATGAAACCCCCATGTTCAACCACCTCGACAAGGAAGTGACGTTCGACTACGAACAATACCAACCCCTGCAATTCAGCAAAAACCTGTTCCAGGACAACCTCTCCTCCGTCCTGGCCTACTACGTCTATATCGTCATCGGCCTGGACTACGACTCCTTCTCCCTGCTGGGCGGCGAACCCTATTTCAAAACGGCCCAGGAGATCGTCAATACCGTGCCGGAGAACGTGGCCGCAGGCAACCCGGGCTGGCGGTCGCAGGAAAGCAACCGCAACCGCTATTGGCTGATGGAAAACCTGCTCTCGCCCCGCGTACGGCCTTTCCGCCAGGGATTCTACAATTATCACCGCCTCGGGCTCGACGTCATGTACAAGGACCCCAACGGCGGCCGCGCCGTCATCGCGCAAACCATCGAAGACCTCGGCCGGGTCAACCAATCCTACCCCAACGCCATGATCGTCCAGATCTTCAACAACACCAAAAATGCGGAAATCGTGGAGATCTTCAAAGGCGGCACCCTGGAGGAAAAGAACAAGCTCGTGGAGATCATGGGCCGTGTCGATCCTACCCGGGCCAACGCCTACCGGAGCGTGCGGAATTGAGATTGAATCGATTTTGCCGATTAATTTCGATTGCATCGATTAACCTGACCAATAGACGGACACCTTTAATCGAACAATCGAATCAATCGAATCAATCGAATCAATCGAATCAATCGAACAATCGAACAATCCAATCAATCATTTATTGAGGAACTGAGGAATTACCTCCTTCGCTCTTGGTGAGCTTCGGCGGTCGGGGGAGGAACTGAGGAATCGAAAAATCCAATCAATCCAATCAATCGAATCAATTCAATCAATCATTTATTGAGGAACTGAGGAATTACCTCCTTCGCTCTTGGTGAGCTTCGGCGGTCGGGGGAGGAACTTAGGAATCGAAAAATCCAATCAATCGGTTCAATCCAATCAATCCAATCAATCGAATCAATCGAATCAATCGGATCAATCGAATCAATCGAACAATCGAACAATCCAATCAATCGGATCAATCCAATCATTCGAATCAATTGAACAATTTGAATCAATTGAACAATTCAACTGTTTTGCCTAAATTAGCCTCCCGATCCATTCCCTGATCAACTCAAAACGAAACGACCAACCATGAAAAGAAGAGACTTTGTCAAGGCAACCGGCGCTACGGCCGCCGCTTTCACGATCATCCCCCGGTCTGTACTCGGCGGACGCGGGTTCATTTCGCCCAGCGACAAGCTCAATATCGCCTGCATCGGCGTCGGCGGCAAGGGCGAGGTGAACTCCAATAATTCCTACAACAACGGCTCGGACAATATCGTCGCGCTTTGCGATGTCGACGACCGGATGGCGGCCGGCGGCCGGAAAAGGTGGCCGAATGCAAGCTATTACCGCGATTTCCGGGAAATGCTCGACAAGGAAGGCAGCCGCATCGACGCGGTCACGGTCAGCACACCCGACCATATGCACGCCGTACAGGCGCTTGAATGCATGAAACGCGGCAAACACGTCTACTGCGAAAAACCGCTTACCCACGACATTTACGAGGCCCGGATCCTGACCCAGGCGGCTGAGAAATACAAGGTCGTCACCCAGATGGGCAACCAGGGCAGCTCCGGCGACGACACCCGGTACGTTGAATCCTGGATCCAGAACGGACTGATCGGCGATGTGCACAAGGTACACGTCTGGACCAACCGCCCGGTATGGCCGCAAGGCATCGCCCGCCCCAAAGGCAAGCACAAGATCCCCAAGCAGGTGGATTGGGAACTGTGGCTGGGCACCGCACCGCAACGGCCGTTCAACCCCACTTACCTGCCCGCTACCTGGCGCGGATGGGTCGACTTCGGTACCGGCGCACTCGGCGACATGGGCTGTCATTTCATGGACGTGCCCTTCCGCGCCCTCAAGCTGGGTTATCCGACCTCCGTATATTGCAGCGTGGCCGGCGCCTGGAACGGCTTCTTCGACCAGAACCTCGTGATGGACAGCTACCCGACCGCCTCGATCATTCATATCCAGTTTCCGGCACGCGCGGGGATGGTACCCGTTGAGCTGGTCTGGTACGACGGCGGCATCCTGCCCGAACGCCCGAAGGAACTCCTGCCCGACGAAGAACTCGGCGAATTGGACGGCGGCATTCTCTTTGAAGGCGCCAAAGGCAAGATGATGGCCGGTCTGTTCGGCCGCAAAGCCACCCTGTTGCCGACCAAACTGATGAAGGACGTGCCCCTGCCCAAGCCCAGCAAACCGCTGGTGGAAAACGGTTCGGAAGGCCACCAGCAGCAATGGGTGAAGGCCTGCAAGGAAGGCTACGGCGCCTACGTCAGCTCACCGTTCTCCGAATCCGGCCCGCTCGCCGAAACGGTCCTCATGGGCAACCTCGCCGTGTTGAGCTACAACCAGCAGGAAAATGACGCCTTCACCGGCCGCAAGGAATTGCTCTGGGACGGGCAAAACATGAAGATCACCAATTTCGAACCGGCCAACCAGTTTGTGCGGCGGAATTATCGCGGGGATTGGAAGCTGGAGTTGTAGAGGCCAGGCTATTCTTTCAGTCCGGGCCTTTAAGGAGAAGTACACCCGTTGGTTGCTTTGATGCTATTCCGTTATAGTTTTGAAAATGCGAGCAGAGGGCCGATATCGCCGCTGTCCGCTTTGCGCAATGCAGCGAGATATACCGTCCTGTCTTCTCCCCGCCTTAATGACTTGCCTCCCCAGGAAAATGACTGATTGTTATCCAGTGCCAATAGAAGAATATCGGCCATCAACCTGGAATGTCGTCCATTGCCATTAGGAAAGAGGTGGATTGAGACCATACGGTGTTTAAAACGGATCGCGATTTCATCCGGGAGATAGGTTTGATATTCAATCCAGTACCGGCAGTCATCATTGAGGGTTTGTAATTGCTGCCTGATTTGATAGAAAGGGGCACCTATATTCTTATCAGAGGTTCGGAATTTTCCTGCCCATTTCCAAACGTTTTTGAACATCCGCCTGTGGATATTTTGGATGAAGTCCACTTCCAGTACCTGCTCAGGTTTAAAAATCCGGCCATAAGCCCAACTCACGGCTTCTTCAATATTTTGCTGCTCAAATTCATCCAATTCCGCCATTGCGGAGATAGATTTGATTTTAAGCCCTAGCTTTTCATCCTCATCGATCGGGGTTTGCCCTTCTTTGTACTTTAATTCCATAGATGTTTTGGGAGTTCGTTTTTGAATTTTTCCGCACGCTTTTCAATGGCAGTTTTGACTGCTTCGTCATCCAACCCTTGATTTTCCAGATGCATGGTATGAGATGTTTTCAAGACGACCTCACGCGCCAGCTCATGAGCCCGCTTTTCAATCATTTTTTCCAATGTCTGATCATTAGGCACAAAACCGTACACAAGCTGCATATCCAGGGCAGCCGCAACCTCCCGCAGCCTTTGCAGGGTAATGGAACCATCTTTTTCCCGACGCTCAATATCCTTGGTTCCTTGCGGTGTTATTCCCAGCCGGTTGCCAAGCTGTCTTAGTGACATTCCTAATGCCGTTCTCAACGCATATACCCATCCCTCTCCAGGGAAAGCTATATCCTTTGCGCCGGCCAGATGAGCAATTTTCTTATCAAGTTGCGCAATACGCAAGTGTTTTTGATCCTTATTCATAAAGATATTACTTTCAATAACAATGTAAAAATAAACAAATATCTTTAATTTTTTCTAATTTTTTAAACATATATCATTAAAATAATCAACACTTGAATAAGGTCATATTGAGTTCCTCAGCAATCTCGCCAGCAACCACCCCAACGGCACCCGTTTGGCGCCAAATAACCACGCGAACCCCTGCACTACCAGCCAATCCCGGAACCTGGACGGCCGGGGATTTTCATTCCTGACGCCGGCGCGTTTCTGTTCCCAAACCAGCAGGTTGTGCAGCAGCCGGTATTCCCTGAACAGCGGGTGATCGGTCATCCGGCGGGGGTACGATTCCGGGGCGCCTTCGGCGATGGCAGCGGCACACAGCTTACCCGAAAGGACCGCCGGCAGGATTCCTTCGCCGGTCAGCGGCTGGGCTACCCCCAACGCATCCCCGATGAGGAAAGCGCCGTCATGCTGACAATTATGCAGGCATTCCGGTTCAAAGACCCGGTACCCGTGGCCTTTCATTTTGTCCAGCGCCGGGCGTGACGCCACCGGGATATTCCCCGTCCCGCCATTCCCCTCAAAAAAAGCGCGCGCCTCGTTCCAGGCCGGCACCACCGCCCGGGCTATCTTGGTACCCGATCCGATATTCATCCAGCTACCCTTGGGTATATTCCAGGAATACCCGCCGAGGTCGTCGTGCAGCAATACCTGCGGTTCTCCGTCCGCGCCGATGCGGCAGGCGGCAATTTCCTGGGGATCGCCTTCGAATTCCTTTTCCTGCGTGCCGCACGGGTCATTTTCGGGTTTGGGAAACAGCGCCCGGGCTACCGGGCAATGGCTGCCGCCGGCGCCGATCAGGTACCGCGCTCTGAACTGCCCGTCGAGGAGCCAATATCCGTCGGCATCCTTTTCGATCTGGCGGACGTGGTGGTCTTCGACAACCCGGGCCTTGCTCCTTCTCAGCAGGGATTCGTCGAATTCATAGCGACGGATAAAATACCCCTTCGATTTGACGGTGTAATATTTGCCGTGAAAATGGATATGCAACCTGCGCCAGGTCCATAATCCGCCCGTATAATCCCCGGGTAACAGTTCCAGGACATCCCAGATGGGGGGCGAGATCCAGCCCGCGCAAAGTTTGACGCGCGGGAAACGGACGCTGTCCACCACCAGGGTATTCAGGCCGGCTTTTACCAGGGCATGGGCGCAGGTACTTCCAGCCGGCCCGCCGCCGACAATAACGGCATCGTATGTGGGCATGGTGGCCATGATGTTTCAGTTTGTAAAATAATGACCGGGCGGATTCAGGGTATCCCGGTAGCAATCGTATTTTGTCATTTCAGCAGCAAGCTCATTAGGACTCAGGTACATATCCCCCTTTTCCGCCGCAATCTTCTCCTGCGAATCGCCGAAAGCCTTGCGCACAAAAAAGGCGAAATCGTAAAGCTGATAGCCCAATCCGTGCGCCACTGCCCGTTTATCCGTTTCCCGCTCGAATTGCGTGGCGTAATCCTCGTCGTATTCATAGTTGTAGGCAATTCCTACCAACTTGAGGGCGCTTTTATCCAGGTAAAAAACCGAATGCCCGAGTTCGTGACCGATAATGCCGACCTGTTCGTTGAAGGGCGTATTTTTCAGCAGGATCTGCTCAAAATAATCCGTGGACCGGCTGCTGATCACCACCAGGTATTTCCGCCGGATCCAGGGGAACAACACTGTCACGGGATCGGGCCGGGACGACAGCGGCAAAAAGGCCGGTTGCACCAAAAAATCGATGGGCGTTTCCTTTAATTCGGGGTAATGGGACAGGGCCAGCAGGCATTGGAATTCGAATCCTTCTGCCAGTTTCTTGTTTTGACCGTATTCCTTCAAAAGTGGTTCGTATAAGCTGTCCCTGGTTTCGGGCCGGTATGCCTTTTGGGCTACCATGGCGTTCTTTTCCGTTTCGGTCAGGGTTGCGTCGCGGTAATCGCGGTCGAGCAGCAGCAGAATGAATACGACGATTATCAGCCCGAGGAGGCTCAGCAGGATCCATTTGAAGATGCGCAGGATGATTTTCATGGATGGGTGTTGTGGTGGGTGAAGTTAATGAAAAAAGGGTGAAATTTGCTGCACATTTAGGGCCGCAACATCATGGAAGCAGATCCTTTTTCCTTCGACGCCATTTTTAAGGAAGCCGTCACGGCTATTGACCAGGGTGATGAGGTCCGCCTCCGGCAACTCCTGGATGCGTATCCCGACCTGGTTACCCAGCGGCTTACCGAGCCCGGAGAATGGCTGACCTCCGTCATCGGGAATGACCTGCAAGGGTTTTTCAAAGATCCGTACCTGCTTTGGTTTGTGGCCGAAGACGCGGTCAGGAATAAAACCCTGCCGCCCAACATTACGGCCATTGCGGACATCATCATCCGGAAGTTGAAAACGGAAAAAGCGGAGAGTTTGCAGAAGCAACTCGATTATACCCTGACCCTGGTCGCCTGGTCGTGGGTGGCCCGGGAATGCGGCGTCCAGATCGCTTTATTGGATAAGCTTCTGGACGCCGGCGCCGATCCGGCCGGGGCGCCCAACAACGCGCTGGTGAACGGGCATTCGGCCGCAGCAGCGCACCTCCTCAACCGAGGCGCCCCTCTGACGCTGGCTTCCGCCCTGCATTTCGGCAGATGGGCCGAAGCGGATGAACTGGCTGAAACCGCTGAACAGGAAGAAAAGCAATTCAGCCTTACCTTGTCTGCACTCAATGGCCGTGCGCAGGCTGTGCAACGCATGATCGGGTACGGCGCGGACATCAACCGGCCCGCGCGGGACCTCTATTCCCACGGTACACCGCTGCATCACGCTGTCTGGTCGGGGTCGCTGGAGACGGTTCAGCTCCTGGTCGAAGCCGGCGCCAGGACGGACATTCAGGACACCGCTTACGGCGGCACACCGCTCGGCTGGGCTGACTATGGAGACCGGAAGGTTATTGGTGATTATTTGCGGGGGTTGGGGGCTGGGTAGGCCGGGGCGGAATTTTATCGCTGGGACAGTATCCCGTGGCGGCATTTTTCAAAGCCGTGCCGGGCAGTTTTCGGAAACCCGCTTAATTCTCTTCAATGATAGCCTGTATTTCCAAAATCATATTGTTGGTCAGCATCCGCCTTTCCGACACCAATGCAAAGCCCTTTTTGAGTGCGAGGATATAATTTTGAACTTCTTTGACTTGCAAAGATCCGGCGTAAGGATCTTTGTAAAGAAAATCAAATTTTCTTATCACAGCAAACAACTTATGTAAAAATGCTTTGCATACCTGAGATAAGCTCAGAGCGCGCCAAAATCTACCGGCAAAAACTGGCGGTACATCCTCAACCTAGCTGCATTAAGTCCCGACGGCAAGATTGCCAACGCTTTGCTGTCCCTGGCCGATTCCAGTGACAAAACCACCCAGCAAAACCTGGAAAAGATCGCTGATTGGGCGGGCGAAGCCCGGCGGCAGTTCCCCCAGCTCACCAATGCCCACGAAAACGAGATCTACGACTTCCTGTTGGAAAACTTCGCAACCGCCAAACCGGCCATATCCCGCAAGGACGTCTGGATGGACCGGATAAACGGCATTGTATCCGCCACGGACTTCGATCCGGATAAAGTCTTAAACCTGAAGCGCATCCAGTATAAAACGCAGGGAGAAAGCGAGTATGAGCGGCAAATGGCCGAGATCGACGCGGCCATCAAGGAGGCCGAGGCCAAAAAGCAGGATCTGAAGGATCGTTTCAATAAACCCACGCATCCTAGTTTCGTTTCTCCAGATTTGCCGGATTACGAGGCCCTTCAAAAGAACGCCGATCGACAGATCGAAAAGATCGATGCGGAGCTGAAAAGCCTTCGCGCCCAAAAGCTGGAGCTGGCGCAAAAGAAAGGCCAAATGATCCAGGGCGGCATGGCTCAGCTCGATATGTTTTCAGCTGCAGCCCGGGATGTGGATCAAACCGTCAACGAGATCCGCCGGCGCCAGCGAAAGCCCGAGCGAAAGGAAAATCTGCTCGAAAACTACGAAGATGCCGCCACCGAGGAAGACTACATCCAGATGGTCCGACGCAAGCTGGAGCGCGCCCGAAACGACCAGGTCCACCTGACCGAAGCTCAGATCATCGAACTGGGTATCCTGATCCAACCCCTGGTACAATCCTTCGGCGGCGCCCTGATCGACGTCATGAGCACCAATAAGCGGGTCCTGGCGCCCAATTTCAATAATCTCCTGCGCTGGGCCCAAAAGCCCGGCAGGTACGACCTCGTCGGTGTGGACATTGCCATGGGCGAAAAGCCCACCATCCTGGCCAGAAAGGTCAAACGAGCAAGAATCTTTAATTTTATACTTCGCGCTTCCCATTCACCTCAATGTCTTTACCGCCAAAGCGAAGTATAATGACGCAGGATTGCGAGTTTCTTTCGAAACCTGCAGGCGCGCGTTATACTTGGACTAAAATAACATCATCATGAATGAGACGAATGTGAAATTTACCGGATCCGGACTCCTGTCTATCTTGCTTTTGATTGCGATCATTGCTGTGGGAACGGCTGCGGGGATTGGGTTGGCTAATCGGGTGTTGAAATAGAACTCATCTTCCGCACCCTAATTTTTAAAAATAACAATTTAACCTTTTTGCGATTTTTTTGCCACCAAATAAATGTAGATCAACAGGCATTCATCTTCTCAACATCTGGAAAAGGAACTACATTGAGCCCAAAAATCCCAATTTTGGGCTATTCATAGTAAATTATCCATTTTTCTCCAAGGGGGTGCGGAAGATGAGATAGAAGACTCCTTTCTTGATTTTTCTTCCTTTTATACCGGAACTACATCCTTGTTCCAAGGTTGTTTTTTTGAAAAAAAAGACAGAACTTCGCCTGCAATAGCATTCACGCTAGTGGCACGGAATTCAATTAACGCTTAAGTTTAGTATCTTGCGCAGAAAAAAGGGATGCCAACGCCGAAGAGTTTGAAAATACAAGTCAGCGAGTTGCAAAGATCGATATTGGAACAGCTCCAGGGCCAACGAAAATCCAGTGTGTCGGAAGCTGGTCGAAGTCAGATCATATTGGAGATCAGCAAGGGGCTGGCCAACACGCAAGTGTCGCAGAATTTGGGAGTCCAGTATGACCGGGTTCAACGGTGGAGAAAACGGTGGTTGAGTTTTGAATCGGCTTTTGCGGCCTTGGAATCCGGTCCGGATGATGGCCATTTGCGGCATCGGATGACCCAAAAAATAAAGGAATGCCTGGCGGATGGCCACAGAAGCGGTCGATCTTATACCTTCAGTGCGGAACAATATTGTCAAATTGTAGCCATTTCGCTGGAAGATCCAGCCCAGAGCGAACGTCCGATAAGCGAATGGACGTCAAAAGAAATAGCAGATGAGGCGATTAAACGGGGAATCGTCAAAAGCATCAGCTCGAACCAGGTTCGGCTTTTTTTAAAAGGAAAGCGAAATCAAACCCCATAAAACCAGAGGTTGGCTCAATCCCAAGTGCACGCCCGAAGAATTGGCACAAGGTTGCACCCGAATCTGTGAGGCTTATCTGGCAGCTCCCCAAAAGTGGGCGGATGCCGGAATAAAAACCCTGAGCGTAGATGAGAAAACGGGCATTCAGGCCCTGGAGCGAATTGCACCGGATTTGCCCCTGCAACAGGGAAAAAAACGGTGTCAGGAGTTTGAATACACCCGGCACGGAACTCAATGTCTGACAGCCAACTGGGATGTTGTCAACGGAGGAATTATTAGTCCCACCATTGAGCCGACGCGTACCGAAGAAGATTTCCTGGCACATATCCGCCAAACGGTTGAGTCGGACTCCAATGTAAAAAAATGGGCTTTTGTCTGCGATCAACTCAATACCCATCAATCTGCATCCCTGGTCAAATGGGTGGCAAGTTTGGTTGATCCCCAAATTGATTTAGGCCAAAAAGGCAAATCCGGTATCCTCCAAAATAAGGAAACCAGGACTGCCTTTCTAGCCGACGACCAGCACCCGGTTTATTTTATTTACACCCCAAAGCACTGCTCATGGCTCAACCAAATAGAAATCTGGTTCAGCATTCTTTCCAGGCGATTGCTGCGCAGAGGCAATTTTTCTTCAACACAAGACCTCAAAGAACAAATTCTCCGGTTTATCGACTATTTTAACCGGACGATGGCTAAGCCTTTTAATTGGACTTACAACGGTAAGCCGCTTTCTTTTTAATAACTTATGTGGCATTTATATTTCACGCCACTAGCTTCGTCCTCCACCTGCAACCGTCACCGTCATGGCCAAAACAACATCGCCTACCAAACAGACTGCCGTCAAAGCCGTCTTCGCCGCTTTCGAGATCCTCAGCGAAGCGGGCGGAGAAATGCGCGGCCGCGATGTCGTCGACCAGGTCGGAAAACTGGTGCCGTTCACGGAGTGGGAACGCGAACGCTATGAAAAAACCGGCTATGTCCGCTGGGAATCCATCCTCCACCTCTATTCCATCGACTGCATCAAGGCCGGATACCTCCACAAGGACAAAGGCGTGTGGACCCTGACGCCCGAAGGCGAGGCCGCCCTCCAGCTCGGCCCCGAGAAACTGCTGGACAGCGCAGTGGTCAAATACCGCGAATGGAAAGCCCGCAACGCCCGCGAACAAGCCGGCGCCGAACTCACCGGCGTCGACAATACCCAGCAACAAAAAGCCCTCCTCAACCAGTTCGAGGAACAGGCCATGGACGGCATCCTCACCTTCATCAAAAACAAGAATCCCTACGATTTTCAAGACCTCGTGGCCGCCCTGCTCCGCACCATGGGCTATTTCGTGCCGCATATCGCCAAACGCGGCAAGGACGGCGGCATCGACATCATCGCCTATACCGACCCCCTCGGCACCCGCGAACCCCGGATCAAAGTGCAGGTCAAACACCGCCCCGACACCGGCATCTCTGTCGAGGATATCCGCCAGCTCATCGGCATCCTCAGCAAACCCGGCGATGTCGGCCTTTTTGTCACCTCCGGCCACTTCACCTCGGAAGCCGAACGCACCGCCCGCGAATCGCACAAGCATATTGAACTCATCAACTTCGAACGGCTCATCGCCCTCTGGCTCGAATTCTACCCGCAAATGACCGACGAGGACAAGAACCGGCTGCCGCTCTATCCCATCTACTTTCTGGGCGTGAATGAGTAATCAGGCGTGAGTCATAACGGCCCTTTCGCGTAACAAAAATGGACTTCTTCGATTTGTATTCGTAATACCGATGCCTTTCCACCTGATTGAGCTGCCCGGCACACCAGATATCGCGGACCTAAAGGCCCGCACAACGGTTTTGTCATGAAGGAAGGATTTCCTTACGCGAAAGCTCCATCATAAGTTGTAAGTAAGGCTTGAACAAGCATACGACTTGTGACGGAGCTTTCCACTTACCTTCCCAACCGTCCCCGTTACCCGCCCAATCCTGCCGGCCACCCCTACCCTGCCGGTTTCAGCCATCCGTTGCCCCTACCTTTGAGGTATCGAAACAAAAACAAATTTTCAAACCTTAAAATTTAATGATCATCAATCCTTTCAAGAAATTGGGAAAAATCATCGTGGACGTTGCTGAAACCACTACCGACATCGTTGAAGACATCGTTGACGGCTCCGATGAACCGACTCCGCAACCCCAACGCTGCGCTACTGATTTTATCGAGGATTAGGCCGGATACAGTCATCAAGCCGCAAGAGTCATCTTACTTTATAAAGGTAGGATGACTTTTGTTTTTTCCCGCAGTCCTGTTTCAGTCGGCAGTCCGACCGGATAAAGCTTCTCAACCACACTACTGGACCTTTTAATGTGAAGTGGATTGAAATGCCCTAAGAGATTTTTAAGCCTGTCTGGAACAATACGCTCAGGCTTATCAATCCCTGTCGGGCTTAATAATCCGGTCCGTCGTTCTAAAAAGGTCCAGTAGTATACTCCCAACCATAAAACCATAAAACAAAATACCTTCCTCCACGCAATTTCCATCCCCCAAATCCCCTTATCTTTAGACCCCGATTTGCGGTCAACCCAATACCCATGAAAAAATTTCTGAAGCGTTTTTTGATTATCACAGGCATTGTTATCGCCTTTATCCTCCTGCTTGCGGTCATTGTCACCAGCATCTTTGCTGACGATATCGGCAAACGGATCATCGCCGAGCTGAACAAGCAGCTGACCACCGAGCTGACGGTCAAGGATGTGGACATGTCGGTCATCTCTACCTTTCCCAACGCGGCGGCCAACCTCAACGGGGTCGTACTCATGGGCGCAAACGACGACGTATTGCTCGAAGCCGAAAAGATCTCCTTCCGCCTGAGCCTGTTCAGCCTCCTGAGCAAAAAGATCCGGGTAAAATCGGTTGTCGTGAGCAACGGCGCCCTCACCGTCAACGTCGACAAGCGCGGTAAAGCCAATTACGACATCTTTAAATCGGATGAAACCCCGGAGACGCCCGAAACCGAAGATAAAGACGGCGGCAGCGGCCCCGTGATCAGCCTGGCCGAAGCCCGACTGGTGGACATGCAGCTCATCTATCAGGACGAAAAAGCCGAACAGGAGATCATGGCGGAAGAGGTCAACGCCTCTTTTTCCGGCGAATTTTCAAGCTCCCGGTTCGACCTCAAAAGCAAGGCCACGCTGGTGTCGCGGTTTGCAGATATCGGTGAAAAACGCTTTTTGCCGGGTAAGAAACTGGGGTACGACGCGCAGATCTTCGTGGATATGGACGCCGGCAAATACGAATTCAAGGAAGTGCAGCTGGAGGTCGAATCCAATACCTTCAACGTGGACGGATCCATCGAAACCACGGATGAATCCACCTTTTTCGACCTCTTTTTCAACAGCGAAAAAAGCAGCCTGGCCGATATGATCAAACTCCTGCCCGACGAATACCTGGCCACCATGGCCGATTTTGAAAGCTCAGGCGATTTTGTGGTCAAGGCTTCCCTCAAAGGCGCTTACAACGACCGGGAAAACCCCGAGATCAAGGCCGAGATCAACCTGGAAGACGGTCGCATCACCAGCGATGCCATGGACGGCACCCTCAAGGATGTTTCCTTCAACGCTACCTTCGACAACGGCCGCAACCGCAGCAACAAGACCAGTTCCTTCCACATCAAGGATTTCAAAGGCTACTTCAACCGCCAGCTGCTCGAACTCAGCCTGGACGTGGACGACCTCGACGATCCTCAAATCGATTTTGCCATGGACGGCATCGTGCCCGTTGGAATGGTCTACGGCTTTATCGGCGACCCGCGCATCCAGAAAGGCGGCGGCAAGATCGAGGTCAAAAACCTGGTCCTGAAAGGCCGTTATGAAGACATGATCCGGACCACCCGCATCGACCGGGTCGAAGCCGGCGGCGAACTCGAATTCGACGACGCCTACCTCCAGATCGAAGACGAGAACCTGATGCTCGACCGGGGCATCCTCTCCCTGCACGGCAACGAACTGGCCGTCACGCAGCTCGAACTGGACGGCCCCGGCAGCGAACTGCTCTTCGAAGGAAAAGCCTTCAATGTGATCCCCGTCATATTCGCCGACTCCATCAACTCCCAAGGCGCAGAATTAGGGTTCGAAGCCCGGCTAAAATGCAAAACCCTGGACCTGGACCGGCTCCTGAAACTGACCCTGGTCGACGAGGAAGAGGCCTCCGAAGCAGCCGCAAAAGAGATCAATGTAGACTCCCTGAAAACCGACCGCATCCGGCAGCGCGAAAAGCTCACCAGTTTCCTCAAAGGCACCTTTATAGCCGAGATCGACGAGTACAACTACAACCAGATCGAAGGGAAGGATTTCCGGGGCGAGCTGAAGTTCATCTCCAACGAAATGGCCATCACGGGCAAAACACAGGCCATGGGCGGCGAATTCGACCTGGACGGCAACATGTATTTCCGCGACGAACCCTACCTCGTATCCCGACTGACCTGCAACCAGGTGAACATCAAACAATTTTTCCAGGAATCGGAAAATTTCGGACAGGACATCCTAACCGACAAGAACCTGGAGGGCAACCTTGACGCCAAGATCGCCATCTACGCCTATTGGGATGAAAAGGGCAATTTCCTGATGGACAAGCTCCGCATCCTCGGCGCCATCGGCCTGGTGAACGGCGAGCTGAAGGATTTCAAAATGATGGAAAACTTCTCCACCTTTGTCAAAATCAAGGATTTGCAACAGATCAAATTCACCAACCTGCAAAATTTCTTCGAGATCAGCAACCGGAAGATCTACATACCGGTGATGTTCATTCAGAGCAATGCCCTCAACCTCACCGTCAGCGGCGAGCACACCTTCGATCAGGAAATCGCCTACTACCTCAAGGTCAACGCCGCGCAGGTGCTCGCCAACCGGTTCAAGAGTTACGATCCGAGCCTGAAGCCGCAAAAAGCCCGCAGAAAAGGCTTTTTCAACCTCCATTACGCTATACTCGGCACCGTGGACGACTTCAACGTCAAGTCCTCCAAAAGCCGCGTCACCTCCGACTTCGAGCAAAGCGAACGGCGCAAACGCGACATCCAGGCCGCCCTGGAAAAAGAATTCCATACCATCATCAAAATGGTGGACGAGCCCCAGGATTGGCGGGATATCCCGGAGAATGAGTCGGTCAGCGATGAGTTTTTGTGGGAGAACTGATTTTATAGTTGGCAGTCTTCAGTTGGCAGTCTTCAGTTCGCCCGGAGTCGCAAAATCAAGAAAATCGTTCGGGCTTTTCCATCATCCCTTGAAGCATTCGCCCAATTTCTTCTGATTTGGAGTTCCATGAATCGTATTCTTCTTTTGATATGTAATTGGAGGCCAGTGCAAAATCAGCCCAAACCTGTGTTTCAGTATTTTCCATATCAGCATCAGATAATTTACTAATAAAGTGTTTCGGATAACGTCTTTTTCTATAAGCTTCTCCAATGCTGGAACAAACGGATCTGGACGAATTTCTTATTTGACTTATTAGCCCGTATCTTTCATCTTGTGGGAAGGACTTACTGATTTCAAAAATATCCATAGCAAGAATTATGGCCTTTTGGTAGACCTTTAAATCTCTGAAGTTACTCATTTTTTGCGCGTTTTAGGTTGTTAAGTATTTATCCAGTTCAGATAAAGCGTTTGCAAACTTAAATTAATAACCTTTCTATCCCTTCAAGGTCGTACAATATCAGATTATAATTTTAGCCCCGACTGCCAACTGCCAACTGCCCACTGCCAACTGCCCACTGCCCACTGCCAACTGCCCACTGCCAACTATCAATGCGTAGGCTTATCCGGCGCCGGCGCGCTCGCATGGAATTCGTGATGGATCCGGTCCGCATACAGGTGCAACAACTCCAGGACCCTTTCCCGGCGATCCGCCCTGACCAACAAACCGACGTGGTGTTTTTTGTTCATCCGCCAGACGATCTCAGGGTCGTTGAAGGAGGAGGTATCCGGCTTTTCAAACCGCGAAAGGGAAATAATGATGCCCGTGTAATCCGACCGGACCGGGGGCAGCTCGTAGGACTGGCCCTGGGCAACCGCGCTTTCCAGTCTGGCCCACTCAGCCCAGAGGTTGATCCCGGAAGAGGCCTCCACCAGGTCGGCAATATGGGCGCCGCCTACGCGCGAAGAGGTTTCCAGGAAATAGTATTTGCCGTCGTCGTTGCAACGGATGAATTCCGTATGGGAGGCGCTGAACCGCATGCCGAAGCCCTTCATCACCTGCGCGTTGAGCTTTTGCAGCGCTTTGTCCTCAGCGCCGCCGAAGGGCAGGATATGCGTCCGGAAAATACCGCCGCCGTGCGCCACTTCGAATGGGGTGTTCAGGTATTGCGATACCCGGCAAAAGACCACCTTGCCGTCGACCGTTAGGGCATCCGCGTGGAACACGTCGCCGGGTTTGAACTGCTCGACGAGGTAGCGGTGGCGGTCGTCGCCCAGTTTTTCGAGCACGGCCCAGAGCTCGTCCCTTGAATGGATCTTTTTGATGCCGGTCGCGGAGGCTTCGGCGCGGGGCTTGACCAGCCAGGGGGCCGGTACGGTAGCCGCGAAATGCTCGATGGCCTCATCGTTGAACAACGGGCAAAAAGCCGGGACGGGAATCCCTGCCTCGGCGGCCTTGGTGCGCATGGCCAGCTTGTCGCGAAAGTAGCGGGCCGTGGTTTGGCCCATGCCCGGCAACCGGAACTCTTCCCGGAGGTAAGCGGCCTTCTCCACATCAAAATCGTCGAGGGCGACGATCCGGTCAATCTTCTTTTTCCGCATGAGCCAGGCGAGCCCTTTTGCCATATTGAACAGGTTCTCCGGCGAGTTATCGTCCCGGTCGACGTAGAAAACCTCGTCGATGGATTCCCACGGCCAGGATTCGTTTTCCAGAGATTTCTTGGTGATCAGATAGACCGTATTGCCGGAAGCTTTACAGGCTTTCAGAAAGGCTTCGCCTTTGAAAAAAGTAGAAATGCAGAGAAAGGATAGCATGTGCCCTAAGGTGTTTTATGCGAATGTATCAGTTATTGGCGAAATTTTCAAAATATTCGATCAACAGACGTATGCCGAAGGCCGTTGCGCTCTTTTGGGTGGCAAATTCGGAGTCGTTGAAGGCCACGCCGGCGATGTCGAGGTGGGCCCAGGCGGGGTGATTGTCGATAAAGGCTTCCAGGAATTTAGCCGCTCCGATGGCGCCGGCGGTCGGCCGGCCGCTGTAGTTGCGCACGTCGGCAATATCCGATTTGATGTCTTCCTTGTACACATCCCAGATGGGGAGTCGCCAGACGCGTTCGCCTACTTTGTCGCCGGCCTTGGTCAATTGCTCGGCCAGGGCGTCATTGTTGGCGAACAGTGCGGCCGCGTGGTACCCGAAGGTCCGCACGGCGCTACCCGTCAGGGTCGCCAGGTCGATCAGGATATCCGGTTGAAAGTGGCGGACCGCATAAAAGAGGCCGTCGGCCAGGATGAGCCGGCCTTCCGCGTCGGTGTCGATCACTTCAATGGTCTTGCCGCTGTAGGAGTCGATCACATCGCTGGGTTTCACGGCCAGGGCATCCACCGAATTCTCGGTAGAGGGCACGATGCCGATCAGGTGGACGGGCAGTTTGAGCTTGGCGGCCGTTTCCATAGCGCCCAGGACGGCTGCGGCGCCGCCCATATCGCTTTTCATCAGGTGCATATTGGCCGCCGGTTTGATGGACAGGCCGCCGGTATCGAACGTCACGCCTTTCCCCACTACAGCGATCTTTCCTTTCGGAGACCCGCCTTCGGGAACGTATTCCATGATGATGAAGGCCGGCGGAAAAGCGCTGCCCTGGTTGACGGCCAGCAGGGCATGCAGGCCGGTATCCACAATCTTCTTCTTATCCCATACCTCCACCCGGTAGCCGTAGGTCCGGCCGGATTCGATGGCCCAGGCGCCCAGGTCCGTCGGCAGTTTCTTATTGCTGGGCGCGTTGACCAGGTCAAAAATCCGCATTTGGGTCTCGGCGACGGCCATGCCGGTCCGGGCCGCTTTTGCTATATTTTCGCCGGATACCAGGGTCAGAGCGGCATCGGCGGAGGCCAGCGGATGTTCTTCCGTTTTCTCCGATTTGAAGGCGCCGATCTGGTAAGTGCCCAGCAGTAGGCCGTTGGCGACCGCTTCGGCGGCCTGCTCCGGATTGCGCGGCGGGCAGGTCAGCAGGTCGACGGTCAGCTGAGCGTTCAGTTTTTGCTTGAATTTATGGCTGAAACTGCGGCAGGCGCGAAGGGTTTCCGCATATCCGGGGTCCTTTCCCAGCCCAAGTAGGAAATAACGCGCTTCACCTTTCCGGTGGGCGAAAACTTCGCTGTTATCGGCTTTGAACTCTTTGTGCAGTATGGCGGGAGCAATGCCCCAGGCAACGGCCAGCCGGTTAAGGGTTTCAGGCAATGCGCTGTTTTGATCCAGGGGAATCAGAGTCGTATCGGCATTAAGATCTTGGGTATCCTTGATGGATAGTTTCATGTTTTTAGGCGATTTTGGGGTGAAAGCTAGCTTCTGCGTCGCCGGGGTCAGCCGGTCCGGGAGTTTCTATTCTTTTCACCCTGGTCAAAAAACAACCATTCTACAGCTTTTGGGAATTCCTGGCCCCATCGCGCCTCATTGTGCAGCCCCGCGGGGTCGAGGGACAGGTGGAACTCAAATTTTCCTTTGGCGCCCAGGTCTTCCAGTGCGGTAATGAACCGCTGGAGGCTGGGGCCCATGCTGGCGCTTTCTTTTTCACCGCCGTAGAGGTACACCCTGGTTTTATAAAACTCCTCCGGCCGGGAGGCCTGCAGGATGTTGGGCGTAACCCAAAGCGAAGGGGAAAACACCAATAATTTGCTATAAACTTCCGGATATAACATGGCGGCGTAGATACTGATCAGGCCGCCCATCGAACTGCCTCCGATACCGGTGTACAATCGGTCGGAGAGCGTCCGAAACTGGCTGTCGATATATGGTTTCAGCGTATCGGCCAGGAAGCGTACGTATTTTTTACCGTCGCCCCGGCCCAACCGCGTCCGGTAACTGGGGGTGAATTCAGCTATGCGTTCCTCATCGGCGTGATCGATCGCGATGATGATGAGCTCGCCTTTCCCGGTTTCAGCCAGTTTGGCCAGCGCCTTGTCTACGCCCCAATTGCCGAACGGAGCAAAATCGTCAAACAGGTTTTGTCCGTCCTGCAAATACAAAACGGGATACCGTTTGTCCGTTTTCTCATAGTCATGGGGTAAAAGGGCGGCAATGCGCCGGGTCTTGATCAGCTGAGGAATTTCAAACTCCTCTGAGATGATCCGGATGATCGGGAGGAATTCGGCATTGAAATCGCTTTCCTGTTCCCGCCAACGGGGAACTTCATCCCGGTGGCTGCCAGGTTTGGGCGGCAGGGCCCTGTTGTCCCGCTCCTTGCCGTCGGCATCCAGCTCCACCGATTCCCAACCGCCCCGGGTGTATTTGTACTCCAGCGGAGCCGGAAGCTTGCGCACGTCCGGAAACCGGAATTCAAACAGGCCGTTTCCTTTGTGTTGCAGGCGGTAAGCTGCATCCCGGGTCCGCCAGTTATTAAAATTCCCCACAATATAAACCGGCCGGTTGTCGTCCTCGGCTGTGTTTAATGTGATCGTCAGCTGTTTGGCTTCTTCCCTGCTTGGGTTATGCGATGCGGTTGTTTCCATTATAAATTAAAACCCGGCCGCAAATTTACAAAATAAGCGATTCTATGTGTTGTTTTTACCCCTCAATCGCAAAATTCGGTCAGTAAAGCCTTATTTTGCGCCCAAATGCAGTAACTATGAGCAAGCCGGTTTTTGGAATAGACCTCGGCGGGACCAAGATCGAGGGTGTCGTACTCCCGGATTCGGATTCCATCGAGCCGATTGCCCGGATACGCGTACCGACGGAAAAGGAGAAAGGAGCCGAACATATTGCCAATCAGATTGTCAAATTGGTGCGGCTGTTGGAAGAGGAATCCGGCATAAAAGCGGAGAAGATCGGCATCGGGACCCCCGGGGCCATTGACCCGCCCACCGGTCTGATGAAAAACAGCAACACCACCTGCCTGAACGGAAGGCCCTTCCGGGATGAGCTGGAGGCCGCCCTCAACCTGCCGGTCGTCATGGCCAACGACGCCAACTGTTTTGCCGTGGCTGAGGCCCGGCTGGGCGTCATCCGGAAAGCAATGCCCAACGCCCGCGTGGTCTTCGGCGTTATCATGGGAACGGGTGTCGGCGGCGGGATCGTCATCGACGGCAAGGTCATCAACGGCGCACAGGGCATTGCGGGAGAATGGGGGCATTCCTACCTCGACGATTCCGGCGGTGCATGCTATTGCGGCAATACGGGTTGCGTGGAAACCATCATCTCAGGGCCCGCCCTGGAACGATACTACCAAAGCCTGACCGGCAGCAAGATCGTCATGAAAGAGATCCTGGAACGATATAAGGCCTGGAATGACCCGGCTGCCATCCAGACCATTGAACGCCTGATTCACTTCTTCGGCAAGGCAACCGCCAACCTGATCAATATCCTGGATCCCGATGCGATCGTTCTGGGCGGCGGGCTGGGCAATATCGACCTGCTGTACACCGAAGGCAGGGAAGCCGTTAAAAAATTTGTATTCAACCCCCGCCTGGATACCCCGTTTTTTCGCCCGGTCCTGGGTGACAGCGCGGGCGTTTTCGGCGCCGCAATGCTGGTGGCATAAAAAAAGCGTTGCCAGGAAAACCTGCAACGCTTCCGGCCTGTAACGGCCTTTTTTTCATACTAATCCAATTTCGGCTGTTACATCGGTTAAACCAATGTTAAGTCAAAGGTAACAAGCTTATGTCAAAATGCAAAATAGGGGGTAAAAAAAATATCCCCGAATTTTATTTGGCATATATGATTTTTTTAAATTGATGTATTATGATTAAGTGGTTATTAACGATCGGGATCATCTACCTGATCTACCGGCAGGTCATGGCCGCCCCGGGCCTGAACCGGGGCGAGCAACAGCCTCCGCTGAAAAACAATTCCTCCGTCGGCACCAAAGACGAAGGAGAATATATTGATTACGAGGAAGTTGACTAATCATGAGCGAACAATTCACTGAACTGCGGATCGGCGATCTCGTCCTGTACAAGAACAACCAGCTCATCGCCTTCAACAAGCCGTCAGGCCTTGGCGTACAGCCCGACAAAACTGACAGTAAAAGCCTGCTCGACCTCGCCGAGATCTATAGCCATTCCAAACTGAATGTGGTGCACCGGCTCGACCGGCCCGCCAGCGGGGTCGTGCTTTTTGCCAAAACCCGCACTTCGCTGGTTTCCATCAACGAGCAATTCCGGGAACGACGGGTGGCCAAGACCTACCTCGCCGTTGTACAGAACCGGCCGGAAAAAGATGAGGACACCCTCGTGCACTTCATCACCAAGGACGGCCGCAAGAACCTGTCCTCCGCCAAAGACGCCGACCTGCCGCAAG
>WBZL01001308.1_pt1 | contig 26515 bp, 22 predicted proteins | sample 5204291 | NCBI WGS metagenome assembly WBZL01 (sample SAMN12344345, study PRJNA552823) | activated sludge metagenome | biome: Activated sludge suspended growth; feature: Nitrification reactor; material: Wastewater; isolation source: activated sludge from nitrification reactor of wastewater...
GGCAGGTCGACCTCCTTGACGATCACGCCGACCGTCCCCCACGCCAGCGAGATGGTGGCGATGCCGAGACCGGCGGCGCGGGAGGACCCGGACGGGCCGGACGGTGCCTCCGGCGTCACCGGGTCGCTCATCGGGCGTGCCGCCGACGGGGCCCCGGGCGCGACTCGGCCCCGCACGAGGCGGGGCCGGGTTGGTCCGAACGGGACCGGGGCGAAGATCGCTGAGAGCCAGCACCCTGGGAAAGCGCTGGTGGCGATGCAATTGGAGAGAGTGCGACCTCCGCCCCGTGTCCGTTGGTACCGGCGGGGGCGAAATCCGCCGGCAGTTCCATCAATCGGCGGATGGCCGGGGACACTGAAGGAAAACCTCACGGAGAGTGGTGAAAAAGGTCACGTCCGGCCCGCTCATGGGCCCTCGTCGCCCTCGGCCTCGGCCGCCGGGGCCCGGTCGCCGTCCTCGGGGGGCTCGACGTCGCGGTCGCGGACGGTGCCCCGGACCGAGGTCGCGGTGGTGACATCGGTCCTCATCACGGGCCCTCGTCGCCCTCGCCCTCGGCCGCCGGGGCCCGATCGCCGTCCTCGGGGGGCTCGACGTCGCGGTCGCGGACGGTGCCGCGGACCGAGGTCGCGGTGGTGACATCCGTGGCCTCGTCGCGCTCGATGCGCAGCAGGACCAGCGCACCGGTGTCGTCGTCGAAGCAGAAGCGGGCCGCGGTGCCGTAGGGCGGCGCCGGCAGCGGGCGCACCTGCTCGAGGTCGAAGCAGGCCTGGCCCTCGGGCGAGCCGGCCTCGTCGGCGTCGACCGCGTAGAGCGGGACGTCGCCCTCAACGTAGCCCCGGAGGGTGTCGACCTCGCGCTCGACCACGGACCGGTAGGAGCGACGGGAGCGGCCGGACTGGCAGCGGTAGCGGCCGTCGCCGGTCGTCGAGCACAGCACGACCCGGCCGTCCACCCGCGCGGTCACCGAGCCGAGGCGGCGCTCGACCCGGTTCGGGGGCCGCTGGGCGATGGTGGCCGAGCTGGTGAAGCCGCTGCCGCCGGGAAAGGTGCGCTGGAAGACGGACTCGACCACGTAGGTGCCGGTGCGGCTGCGCTCGTAGGCCTCGACGAAGGCGTCGGCGTCGGCCGCCCGCTGTTCGGCGATCGCGGCGGCGTCCTCCCCGCCGGCGTCGGCCCCGCCGTCGTCGCCGTCGAGGGCCCCGGAGGCGACCACCGCGCCCGCGGCGAGGGCGCCGGCGACCACGCCGGCCGCCACCCACACCCCGAACGAGACGCGCACGGGCCCATCATCGCCCGCCGGGGCGCGAAGCTGGGGCCATGGCGTTCCACCACGTGGCCCTGGCCACCACCGACCTGCCCGCCACGCACCGCTTCTACACGGAGGCCATGGGCTTCACGCTGGTGAAGGCGGTGGTCGCCCCCACGCCCGAGGGTGGCGGCATCTGGGCCAAGCACGTCTTCTACGACACCGGCGGCACCCACCAGCCCGGCGCCGCCACCGACGGCGGTGAGCTGCTCGCGTTCTGGGAGCTGAACGGCCCCCAGCCTCCGGCCTTCGACCCCGCGATGTCGACGAGCCACGGCCTGCCCGTCTGGACCAACCACCTGGCCTTCTTCGCCCAGGACCTCGACGACCTCCACGCCCGCCGCGACCACTGGCTGGCGTGCGGCCACGACGTGGCCGAGATCGACCACGGCTTCTGCACGTCCGTCTACACGACCGACCCGAACGGGACCATGGTCGAGTGGTGCTGCGACACCCGGCCCCTCGACGAGACCGACCGGGCGCAGGCCGAGGCGCTGCTGCTCGACGGCGACCCCGAGCTCGAGGTGCCGCCCGAGCCCGTCTTCCATCTGGCCGCCGATTTCGCCCCCGCCGGCTGACGCGGATCTGACGACACCGACCGTGGCGGCGACGTGACCCAGCGGGGTCGCCCGGTCTGCTAGCAATCCCGGTGGACGCCGGGGGGTGAACGGGGGCTGCGGACGGCACCCTCCCCCGCGCCCCCTGTTCCGAAAGGCGGACTGCCATGGTCCTCGCGTCGCTCAACGAGACCGACAACGTCTACCGCGTCCTCGTGCTGCTGCACGTGCTGGCGGTGATCGTCGGCTTCGGCTCCACCTTCGTCTACCCGATCCTCGGCGCCTACGGGAAGAACCACCCCGGCCTCGAGGGCAAGGGCATCTCCAACGCCAGCCAGGTGGCGGGCAACAAGCTCACCGAGCCGGCGATCTACGCCGCCGGCGCCCTCGGCGTGATCCTCGTGATCGTCGGCCCGTTCAAGTGGGAGGACCCGTGGGTCGGCCTCAGCCTGCTGCTCTACGTAGCCGCCCTGTTCTTCTCGCTGTTCGTGCACCAGCCGAACCTGCGGCGCATGGACGGGCTCATCAACGAGCTCGCCGCCATGGGCCCGCCCCCCGGCGCCACGGGTGAGGGCCCCCCGCCCGGCGCCGGCGGCCCCCCGCCCCAGGTCGTCGAGCTCGAGCAGCGCGGCAAGGCGGCCGCCCGCAACGGCGGCATCCTCCACCTCGCCTTCGCCGTCATCCTGATCCTGATGATCTTCGGCGCCCGCGGCGCCTGGATCGCCTGACCTGATCCCTGACGCCCGGGCCTCGGTGACGAGGCCCGGGCGCCACCACCCCCCCCGACGTGAGGGCGGACGACCGGCGGAGCGGCGCTCTCGCAGCACCCCTGGTGTAGTGACGAGGCCCGGGACCCACCACGCGCCCCCGCCCCCAACCGAGCGCCACCGGGAGCGCCGACCCCAAGGCGGCGCCGACCACGCGGCGGGACGTCACCACCGAACTCGCCCTAACGACAGCGACCTGCGAACCGGTCCGACGACCACGCGGCCTCACCGTCGCCCGGACGGGGCCGTGCGGCCTCGCCGAGCGGCCACCGAGGGCCGGCGCCACCGAGCGCCCCGCAACGTGAGGGCGGGCGACCGGGTCGCCGGCGGAGCGACATTGAGCCGGCCCCACGCCGCAGGCCCCCGGGACGGCGGTTAGGAGCGAGCCGGCGTGCCCGGACGCCCGCCCGCCCCACGCGGGACGCTCAGCGACCGCGCGACCCCCACCCGTGACCAGCGAGCCACCACCCCGGCGAAGCGCACCGGGACCCGCGACCAGCCGTCAGACGGGCCCGATCAGCACCACGGTGTCGTCGTCGGCGAGGTCGACGGTGGCGGACTTGGCGGGGTTGACGACGACCTCGTTCGTCGCCGTCACCCGGTAGCCGAGGGCCACTTCGCCCCGGTCCGCCGCCGCGGCCACGATGTCGGCGAAGGTCGCCGGCCCGGCGGGGACGTACCGGCGGACCGGGTGCATCTGCACCGCGGAGCCCTCGGAGTCGAACAGGTCGGTGAAGACGTCGTGGAGCTCGGCCCGCTCGGCGAGCTGGGCCATCATCAGGCTGGCGAGCGCGTCGCTGACGACGAAGTCGTCGGCACCGGTGACGACGGCGAGGTCGACGTCGCGGGCGTCGAGCAGCTCGGTGACGATGCGGGGCCGGCGCTCGACCTCCTGCAGCGAGCGGTTGAGCAGCAGCAGGGTGAGCAGCGTCTTGGCGTCGGCCTCGGCGGGCGAGGCGCTGTCCCGGTAGCCGAGGATGATGACGCTGCCGTAGGGGCGGGCGGCGGCGACGTCGTCGTACTCGTCGGTGCGGCCGCCGATGTGGCGCAGCTGCACGGTGAGGTTGACCATCTCGGGCACGGGGAGGTCGAGCGACGCCATCGACGCCTCGTGGATGAGCACGTCGGCGATGGAGCCGGGGGCCACGAATTGGTCGAGGTGGTGCAGCACGAGCGGGGCGAGGTCGTTCCACCCCACGAGGAGGAGGTGCTCGGGCTCGGGGGTGGGCCCGTCGGCGCCGGGCGCCGCCGGCGGGTGGCGCTCGTCGAAGCCGCCGAACGCGACGGTGTCGTCGTCCTCGGAGACGGCGATCACCGAGTCGCCCTCGGCGAAGACGGAGTCCATGGGCGGGTTGACCGCCACGGTGCCGTCGGCGCTGTAGCGGCCGATGACCGTCGAGGTCGGGTACGCCAGCAGCGCCTCGCGGAAGGTGTGGCCGACGAGCTCGGGAGCGGGCTGGAAGTAGATCTCGTCGCCGTCGAAGTCCAGCAGCTCCTGGAACACGTAGCTGAGGCCGCTCTGGCGGCAGGCCTGGGCGGTGACCCGGGCCACGACGTCGGTGGCCCGCACGGGGAGGACCCGGCCCTGGCCGGCGGCGGAGAGGGCCTCGGCGGTGCCCGCGTCGGAGGTCTCGACCACGACGGCGGACTGCTCGAGGTTCGGGTCCCGGCTCATCACCGCGAGCACGGCCTTGACCGCCTCGGCGTCGCCGGCGGGGCCGTCCTCGGCGAGGACGATGATCGAGCGGGCGCGGCCGACGTTGACCATGGCCAGGTCGTTGAGGCTGGCGGGGTCACCGGTGCGGCACACCACGCGGGTGCCCCCGGGGTCGCCGGCCCGGTCGCGGATCTCGTCCTCCATCATCGTCTTCTCGTGCGGGGCGAGGACCACGATGGCGGCGCCGGCCTGGTTCTCGTTGGCCACGACGAGCTCGGAGACGATGGTGAAGATGCGGGGCGACCACCCGAGGATCAGGGTGTGGTCGGCCTCGACCACGAAGCTGCGGCCCTTGCGGAGGGCCTCGATCTTCTGGTCGAGGGCCACCGCGATGATGCCGATGAGGGCGCTGGCGAGGAAGATGCCGGCGAGGGTGACGAGCAGGGAGAGCAGGCGCAGGCCCCAGCCGCTGTCGCCCGACATCGTGCCGGGGTCGATGACCCGCAGCATCGCCTGCCACATGCCTTCGCCGTAGGTGCCCGAGTCGCCGAAGCGCAGGCGGAACAGGGCCAGCGCGGTCGCCGCCAGCACCACGATCAGGAAGGTGGCGATGACCAGGGCGATGACGACCGTGAAGGTGCCCCGGGAGAACAGCAGGTCGACCTGGTAGCGGAACTTGTCGCCGGCGGTGATCTGGCGGTCGACCATCTCGGGCCGCACCGGGTCCTTGGACGTGTCCGACCGCCGCGGGGCACGACGTGCCCGTCCGAGCTTCTGCGCCACTGCTTCCTCCCCTGGCCGCCGAACCTGCCCGACGATCATCGGCCGACGGCGCCCGCAGCGTAGTGGTCGGCCAGAATGGGGGGATGACCATGATCAACGAGGCCCCCACGGCCATCCACCGGGGCGACGACGAGCTGCCCTGGGTCGACGTCGGCGGCGGCGTCGAGCTGAAGGTCCTCCAGGTGAACATCAACCACGGCCTGTGGGTGATCCGGAACCGCTTCGCCCCGGGCGCGGCGGTGCAGATCCACAAGCACACCGGCCAGGTGTTCGCGTTCACCCACTCGGGGTCGTGGAAGTACGCCGAGTCGGAGTACGTGAACACCGCCGGCTCGTACCTCTACGAGCCCGCCGGCTCGATCCACACGCTGATCGTGCCGGACACCAACACCGAGCCGACCGACGTCCACTTCGTGATCTACGGGGCGAACCTCAACCTCGACGCCGACGGCAACATCGAGATGGTGATCGACGCCGGCCTGATCCTCGACGTCTACCGCGGGATGTGCGAGGCCCTCGGCCACCCCGACCCGCCCGTCATCGTCGACGTCTGACCCGCTCTCGAGGCCGCCGTACGACGCCGCCGTTCATTCCTCCAGCAGAAACGGAAGGCACGACGTTCCGAATCTGCTGGCAGAACGAAGGATCAGGGCGCCGTTGCCCGTCAGGCGAGGGCGCGGAGGGCGTCGGCGGTGCCGGCGCAGTCGTGGAGGGAGCCGGCGTAGGCCGCCGGGAGGTCGGCGTCGTCCACGGTGGGGCACGCCTCGGCCACGGCCGACAGGATCGACGACGATGAGCCGCCGCCTCCCATGCCACCCATCCCGCCGCCCCGGCCGCCGCCCATGCCGCCGCCGCTGACGAGGACGTAGCGGACGGCGCCGGCATCGACGAGGTCGGCGAACTGGGCGACGGTCAGGGTCGGGTCCGTGCCCATGAAGCCGCCGAGGGCCATCACCGAGATGCCCTGGTCGGCGATGAGGCCCGAGGCGGACTGGGCCGAGCCGACCACGAGCGCCCACGTCTCGCCGTCGGTGTGGGCCTCGAGCCAGGCGGCCAGCTCGGGGTCGCCGTTCGACGAGGCCGAGCCGAAGCTCGAGCCCGCCGTGCCCTCGCGGGGGCCGGCCTGCGGCAGGGTCGAGTTGAGCACCGGGTTGGCGGTCTCGCTCAGCGCCCACGCCGTCGGTGACACGAGCAGGGCGCCGAGGCCCAGGCCGGCACCGGCGAGCACGACCCGGCCGTGGCGGGTGAGCAGGCCGTAGAGCACGGCGGCGAGGGCGGCGCCGGCGAGCAGGACGAGCGGGCCGCGCGTCCAGCCGTAGAACCCGGGGAGCCGGCCCGAGAGCTCGAGCTGCAGCAGGACGGTGGCGCCGATGGCGGCTCCCAGCACGGCGAGCCACGCCTGCGACCGCCGGACGAGGGGGACGACCGCGGCGGCGCCGATGCCGATGAGGGCGGCGACCCCGGGGACGAGGGCGGACGTGTAGTAGCTGTGGAACGTTCCCTCGGCCGTGCTGAAGACCACCGCGAAGAGCAGGGCCCAGCCCGCCCAGAGCACGACGTGGGCACGGCGCACCCGGTCGCGGCGCCAGAGCCAGAGGGAGGCCGCGGCGGCGACCGCGGCGAGGGGCAGGAGCCAGGCGACCTGGCCGCCCACGGCGTCGCTGAAGAGGCGCCCCGGGCCGGCGGTCCCGCCGAAGATGCCGCCGACGCCGCCCATGGCCCCACCACCGGGGCCGCCGCCGCCACCCGGGCCACCGCCCCCGCCGGGACCGCCACCGCCGGCCATGCCGCTGCCGCCGTTGACCCGGCCGAGGCCGTTGTAACCGAGGACGAGGTCGAGCACGGTGTTGTCGGTGCTGCCGCCGATGTAGGGGTGCGAGCCGGCGAGCACATCCACGGCGAAGATCCAGAGGCTCGAGCAGACCAGCGTCGTCACCGCCAGGACGGCTAGGCGCTTGGCCCGCGCCCACCAGGCGCCGGCGCTCACACCCGCCACGCCCACGACGAGGGCGAGCGCGAATGCCGGCCCGGGGATGTAGGCGGCGAGCATCTTGGTGTTGAAGGCCAGGCCCACGAGCGCGCCCGCCGCCACCACCCAGCGCACCCAGTGGCGCTCGTGGTCGATCGACTTGAGGGTGGCCCAGGCGGCGGCGACGAGGAAGAGGATCAGGAAGGGCTCGGGGATGTTGAGCCGGTTCACGGCCACGTTCACCGGGCTGAGGGCGAGCACGAAGCCGGCGACGGTCGCCGCCACCGTCCCGAACCGGGGGCGGACGATGCACCAGAGCAGGGCCACCGCGGCGGCGCCCGCGACCGCGCTCGGCAGCAGCAGGCTCCACGTGTTCACCCCGAAGACCCGGGCCGAGAGGGCCGCGATCCAGAGCGCCACCGGCGGCTTGTCCACGGTGATGAAGCCGCCGGGGTCGAGCGAGGCGTAGAAGAAGTTCGACCACGACAGCGTCATCGAGCGGGTCGCGGCGGCGTAGTACTGGTTGCCGAGCCCGTTCAGCGTGAGGGCCCAGGCGTTCAGCGCGAAGGAGAGGACGGTCACCACCACGAGCCCCGCCGGCGGACGGCGCCACCGGCGGCGGTCCGGAGCCGGCGACCCGGGGTCGGGCGTCGGGCCCGTCGCCGTGGGGGCCGGGGAGGGAGCGGCCGGTGGCGGCCCGGCCGGCGGGGCATCGAGGGTGGTGACCATGTGGCCCCACGATGCGGCCCCTGCCTGCGCCGGCGCTCAGCCCTCCCTGGGAAGTTGCTGAGAACCGGCGGCGCGCCGCTGCGGCGCGCCGCTCAGAGGGGGAGGCGGAGGGTGAAGCGGGCGCCGCCGCCCTGGTCGGCGGGGACGTTATCGACCGAGGCCTCGCCGCCGTGGGCGGCGGTGATGGCGGCGACGATCGACAGGCCCAGGCCGGCCCCCGTCCCGGTGCGGGACTCGTCGGCCCGCCAGAAGCGATCGAAAACCCGCTGGCGGTCCTCGCCGGAGATGCCGGGCCCGTGATCGCGGACCGACACGACCCCGCGACCGTCCTCGACCCGCGTGGCGACCTCGATGGCGGTGCCGTCGGGCGTGTGCTTGAGGGCGTTGGTGACGAGGTTGGCGATGGCCTGGCGGAGCTGGTCGGCGTCGCCCTCGACCACGACGGGGTCGGGGGCGTCGAGGGTGATCTTGCGGTCGGGGGCGGCGGCCACGGCGTCGGTGCAGGCGTCGGCGGCGAGGACCGAGAGGTCGACGGGCACCGACTGGACCTCGCGGGTCTCGTCGAGGCGGGCCAGCATCAGCAGGTCCTCGACGAGGGTCTTCATGCGGGCCGACTCCTCCTCGATGCGCCGCAGGATCACCGGCAGGTCGACGGCGGGCTCGCCGTCGGGGCCGGCCGGCCGCTCCTGGCCGAGGCGGAAGAGCTCGGCGAACCCCTGGATGGAGGTGAGCGGCGTGCGCAGCTCGTGGGAGGCGTCGGCGAGGAATCGGCGGAGCTTGCGCTCGGTGGCGTCGCGCTCGGCGAAGGCCTCCTCCAGGTCGGTCAGCATCGTGTTGATGGCGAGGCCCAGCTCGCCCACCTCGGAGCGGTCGTCGGCGGGCTCGACCCGCTGGTGCAGGTCGCCGGCCCGGATCGTGCGCGCGGTGGTGGCCATGCGCTCGAGCGGGTGCAGGCCTCGGCGCAGGATCAGCCACGAGCCACCGGCGAGCAGCGCCAGCAGCGTGGCGCCGGCGACCGTCTCGATGAGGATCAGCTGGTGGAGGGACTGGTCGACGTCGTCGAGCGGCACGGCCACCACGGTCACCAGCGCGGACTGGTCGTCGACCCGGCCGGCGAAGACCCGCCACCGGGTGCCGCCCTCGAACGACCCGGTCTCGAAGGTCACGCTGCGCTGGCCCTGCAGGTCGATGTCGTCGGGGATGTCGGGCTGGGCGTAGTCGTCGGACAGCTGCACGCTGGCAACGACCGCGCCGTTCGCGTCCTGGAGCTCGCCGTAGGTGCCGGTGGGGGCGACGACCTGGGGCTGGGGGCGGTTGGGGTCACCGCTGTCCTGCCCGGGCAGCGAGCCGAACTGCCCGCCGCCGGTGCGCCCGTCGCCGTCCACGTCGATGCCGTCGGCCTCGCCCCCACCCAGCTGGCTCAGCATCGTCAGGGTGACGGGGGTGACCGACGACCGGAGCTGGTCGTCCACCTGCTCGTAGCGGGAGCGGGCGTAGAGGGAGTAGGTGGACCAGCCGAAGATGACGAGGCCGACGGCGGCTAGCGCCGTGAGCGCGAGGGTGAGGCGGGCGCGCAGCGACACGGCTCAGCCCCTCAGCCGGCGGTGGTCCGCAGGGCGCTCACGCCCCGCATCCTGACGCATCCTCGCGACGGGGGCGAGCACGCGCGGGGGCGCCGGGGTGGCGGGCGCACCCGTCTCCCCGCTCGCGCCGATCGGGGGCGTTCCCTGGAACGCTCGACCGCGGCGGCGTCCCTCCCGGACGGCCATCAGGCGGCGACCGGCGCGCCGCCGGGCGGCGCGTCTGCCCGCGCGCCGGCCGACGGGATGGGCGCCGCCGTGGCGGTGGGGGCCGGGACCGAGACGGCCACCGGGCCGGCGCCGGCGGGGAGGGGCCCCTCGCCCGCCGCACCGGAGCCGTCGGTGCGGGGGCCGGGGCCGCGCCGGGCGAAGAGCACCCGGTCGAGGATGAGGAACTGGAGGATCCAGAGCGAGCCGAAGGCGGCCACGTTGGCGACCTCGACCGCCGACGCGCGCCAGAGCGCATCGAGGCCGGCGGCGTCGGCCCACCGGCCGGCGAGGCTGACCAGCAGGGTCGACAGGGCCAGTCCCGCGAAGGACAGGACGCAGAACGGGCCGATCTCGGCGGCGACCGAGCGCCGGCCGGTCCTGCCCCACACCCAGCGGCGGTTGAGCTCGAACGAGGGCACGGTGCCGACGCCGGTGGCCACGATGTTGGCCCACCCCGGGGTGAGGGTGGCGGTGGCGAGGAGGGCGCCGAGCACGGTCATGCTCGTCAGCGTGGCGATGATCGACACGGCGCCGTACCGGACGACCTGCCACACCCGGTGGGCGAGGTGGCCGAGCCCGACCCGGTCGAGCGCCGCCTCGAGGACCACGCCCACCCGGTCGGTCGCGGTTCGGACGCGACGGTGGACGACCCGGGGGAGGGCGCCGGGGGCGTCGGTGCCACTCCCGCCGGATCGCCCGGTCCCGCCCGGCCCGGCACCGTCGGCGGCGGACGACGGGAACGCCGACGCGGAGCAACGGGCCGCAGGGTCGAGATCGCCTGCCGACGCTTGGCCGAGGTCCGGCCCGGCCGCCGACCGGGTCGAGGCGCTCACGGCCGCAGGCCCCGGGCGGGGCGGTGGTCGGAGCCGCGGGCGCCGGCGGGACGGAAGACCCAACGGCGCAGGAGCAGGAAGCGGGCCACCGCGGCGACGCCGTTCACCAGGGTCAGCACGAGCAACTGGGGGCCGAGGGCGGTGACGCCGGCGGCGGCGAGCACCCCGAGGGCCACGAGGTCGAGGCCGAGGGGCAGGGCCGCCACCGCGGCGCCGGCGAGCACGTGGCGGCGCCGGTCGCTGCGGCCGCTGAGGGCGAAGGTGAGCCGGCGGTTGGCGGCGGTGTTCACGACCGAGCAGAGCCCGAAGGCCACGACCAGCGCGCCGACCGCGCCGAGCACGCCGACCAGCAGGGCGTAGAGGACGGCGAACACGCCGGTGCTGACCAGGCCGATGGAGGCGAAGCGCACGGCCTGGGCCGCCAGCGTCGGTCGGGCGGCGTCGAGGCCGCTGGGGGTCGGCGCCGGCAGCCCCGCGGTGGCGGTGACCTCGCCGCGGGCCATGCGCTTGAGCATCCGCCAGATCCCGAGCAGGTCGTCCCTGGCGGTGGAGACCACGTCGACCCGCGAGTCCGGGTCGTCCACCCAGTCGACCGGTACCTCGTGGATGCGCAGGCCGTTGGCCTCGGCGAGTACGAGCAGCTCGGTGTCGAAGAACCAGCCCTGGTCCTCCACGAGGGGCAGCAGCGCCCGGGCCACGTCGCTGCGCACGGCCTTGAAGCCGCACTGGGCGTCGGAAAAGGCGTTGTGGAGGGTGGCCCGGAGCAGCAGGTTGTAGCTGCGCGAGATCGCCTCGCGCTTCGGGCCCCGCACGATGCGGGACGCCGGCGCGAGGCGGGTGCCGATCGCGACGTCGCTGTGCCCGGAGACGAGGGGGGCGACGAGGGGCAGCAGCGCGTCGAGGTCGGTCGAGAGGTCGACGTCCATGTAGGCGACGACGGGGGCGGGGCTGGCCGTCCACGCCGCCCGCAGCGCCCGGCCCCGTCCCTTGGCGTCGAGGTGGACGGCCTGCACGCCCTCGAGCTCGTAGACGAGGCGGCAGGCGATCGGCCACGTGCGGTCGAGGCTGGCGTTGTCAGCGATCGTGATCAGCCAGGGCAGCGGGAACCGCTCGGTGAGGTAGGAGTGGAGGCGGCGGATGCCGGCCTCGAGGCCGGCCTCCTCGTCGTAGACGGGGACGACGACCTCGACCACGGCGGTGCGCCGGCGCTGGTCGGTGGCGAGCACCGACAGGAGGTCGCGGTCGGCGACCACGCCGGCGGCGCCGCCGGCCGGGTGCTGCGCCCGGGCGGCGCCCACGTGGGTGGCGCCACCACGTCGGGTCGAGCCGGGCCGGGGACGGGGGGCGCCGCCGGGCGTGCCGGCGGCGGCGGACGTGGTGGCGGTGTCGGACATGGGCCCAGGCTCCGCCCGGGCGCTCAGCGCTCCCTCGGTCGTCCCTGGGAGTTCGCTGAGAATGCCGCCGAGAGCGCAGACACGGGCGGCTGGTCGCTCTACCGTGGCGGCCGTGAGCGACACCGGCGGCCAGCCCACGATCCTCGTGGTCGACGACGAGGAGCACATCACCGAGCTGCTCTCCATGGGCCTCGGGATGAACGGCTTCGACGTCGTCCGGGCCGCCAACGGCCGCGAGGCCCTGGCCAAGGTCGACGAGGTCCGGCCCGACCTGATCGTCCTCGACGTGATGATGCCCGAGCTCGACGGCTTCGAGGTCGCCCGGCGCCTCCGCCAGGTCGAGGGCGCCGGCACCCAGGTCCCCATCATCTTCCTGACCGCCCGCGACACCACCGCGGACAAGGTCGAGGGCCTGCGCCTCGGCAGCGACGACTACGTCACCAAGCCGTTCTCGATCGAGGAGATGGTCGAGCGGGTGAAGGCGGTGCTGCGGCGCACGTCGGGCGTGCGGGCCGGCGGCGCCAAGCTCACCTACGCCGACCTCGAGCTCGACGAGGAGACCCGAGACGTGTGGCGGGCCGGCCGGCCGGTCGACCTGACCCCCACCGAGTACAAGCTGCTCCACTACCTGCTCTCGAACCCCCGCCGGGTGCTCACCCGCAACCAGATCCTCGAGCACGTGTGGGACTACACCTTCGAGGGCAACGCCTCCGTGCTCGAGACCTACATCTCCTACCTCCGTCAGAAGGTCGACGTGGTCGAGCCGCCGCTGATCCACACCGTCCGCGGCGTGGGCTACAGCCTCCGCCTCCCGCGCGACGCCACCGCCTGACCGCCTGACCGCCTGACCGCCTGCTGACCGCCTGCTGACCACCCCCGACCACCGTCCGACCCCCTGACTTGGCCCCCTGACGAGGGGGGGCACGATTCGGTAGCGTTCGCGTTCGAACGGGCCGTGGTGGGCCCGCAGGCGGGAGGGCGACATGGGCTCCAGGCACGACGACGTTCCGCTGCTGCGGGCGGCACGGCGGCGGTCGACAACCCGTCTGACCGCGCTCGCGGTCGCGGTCGCGCTGACCACGGTCGGCGCGCTGTTCGCGTCTGTGCCGGCCGGCGCGCAGGCGACGCCCGCCGAGGGCGCCCCGCCGGAGGCGTCGGCCCGCTGGCTCCAGGTGGACGCCGGCTTCCTGCACACCTGCGGGATCACCACCGCGCACCGCCTCTACTGCTGGGGCTTCGACGGGGGCTACGCGCTCGGCGACGGTGGGGGCCGCCGCAATCGGAACGCGCCCGTCGAGGTCGCCGGCCACACCACGGACTGGGCCCAGGTGTCCGCGGGCTACGACCAGACCTGCGCGGTCAAGACCGACCACCGGCTGTTCTGCTGGGGGACCGACACCCTCGGCCTCCTCGGCAACGGGCCGGGCCAGCAGGACGCCCCCGCCCCGGTCGAGGTCGCCGGCAGCACCACCGACTGGGCCCAGGTCTCCGCCGGCGGCGCCACCTGCGCGGTGAAGACCACCGGCCGTCTCTTCTGCTGGGGCCAGGACTACCGCGGCTCACTCGGCAACGGCGGCGCGGACACCCCCGCCGAGGCCCCGGCCCAGGTCTCGGGCAATGCCACCGACTGGCAAGCCGTCAGCGCCGGGCTCGGCCACGTGTGCGCGATGAAGGTCGACCACCGGATCCGGTGCTTCGGCGACGACACCTTCGGTCAGGTCGGCAACGACGAGGCGCGCGGCTCGCACAGCACGCCCGTGGCCGTCGCCGGCGACCCCACGAACTGGGCCACGCTGGCGACATCGGAGAACCACACCTGCGCCACCACCCAGGACGATCGCCTCTTCTGCTGGGGCCACGACCACTTCGGCCAGCTCGCCGCGCCCGGACAGGACATCGCCGACCGCGGCACCCCGACGGAGGTGCAGCGCAACCGCACCGACTGGGGCGTGGTCAGCGGCGGCGGCTTCGCCCACACCTGCGCCACCCGGACGTCCGGGCTCCTCTACTGCTGGGGCCAGACCTGGCGGGCAGCCCTGGGGCGGAAGATCCCGTACGCCAGCCAGTTCACCCCGCTCAAGGTCCTGGGCTTCACCGACTGGGCCGACGTGACCGCCGGCCTGGCCACCACGTGCGCGCTGCGCACGAACGGCCTGCTCTATTGCTGGGGCAACAACGAGTTCGGCCAGGCCGGCGTGGGCTCAACTGCCCGCAAGATCGTCGGCCCGACGCGGGTGGCGCTGTCCGCATGAGCACGGCCACGACCCGGGGCCCCGTCCTCGCCCTCCTCGCCGCCGTGACCCTCGTGGTGGGTCTGGCGGTGGCGCCCGCCGCGGGCGCCGCCTCGTCCGAGAGCGCCACCCCGGAGGCCTCCGCCCGTTGGCTCCAGGTCGACGCCGGCCTGCTGCACACGTGTGGCGTGCGCTCCGACCACCACCTGTTCTGCTGGGGCCTCGACGATTCGGGCGCGGTCGGTGACGGCCTGCCGCTCAAGAACCGCAAGTGGCCCGTCGAGGTGGCGGGGCGCACCGGCGACTGGGCCGCGGTGTCGGCCGGCGACGTGCACACGTGTGGGCTCAAGACCACCGGACGTCTCTTCTGCTGGGGCAGCGACTTCCTCGGTCGGCTCGGCACCGTGGCCACGCAGGACCACCCCGCGCCGGTCCAGGTCGCGGGAGGCCGGACGGACTGGGCCTCGGTGTCCGCCGGTGGGTCGACGACCTGTGCCATCCGCACCGACCACCGCCTGTTCTGCTGGGGTGGCGACCGTCGCGGCGTGAACGGTGACGGCGGCGGCACCGCCACCACGAGCGTGCCGACCGAGGTGGCGGGCCAGACCGCCGACTGGGCGACGGTCACCGTCGGCTTCGAGCACGCCTGCGCGCGGAAGACCGACGGCCGGCTGTTCTGCTGGGGCGACGACGTCCACGGCTCCGTGGGCGACGGCGCGCCGATCGGCGGCCTCCAGACCTCGCCGGTGGAGGTCAGCGGCGGCGGCACGGACTGGGCCACGGTGACGACCTCGAACCAGCACTCCTGCGCGACGAGGACCTCCGGTCGGCTCTTCTGCTGGGGCCGGGGCGACGACTGGGCCCTGGGCAACCCGGGCCAGGACTGGGCCGACTTCGCAGCGCCCAACGAGGTCGTCGGCACGTCGACGAACTGGTCCGTGGCCGCCACCGGCTTCCGCCACTCGTGCGCCATCCGCACCAACGGCCGTCTCTTCTGCTGGGGCTCGCCGAAGCGGGCGGACCTCGGTCAGGTGCGCCGGTTCGTGCAGGCGACCCCGCTGTTGGTGCCCGGCGGCTTCACCGACTGGGCGTCCGTCACCGCCGGGATGTGGAGCACCTGCGCCCTCCGCGCGAACGGCGTCCTCTACTGCTGGGGCAACAACCAGTACGGCCAGGCCGGCGTCGGCTCGACGGCCCGCAAGGTCGTCGGCCCCACCCGGGTGGCGCTGTCAGCGTGACCCGGCAGCGGCTCGCGCCAGGGCACGAGTAGCGTTCGACCGGATCGCCGGTCGGTCACGACCGGCCGTGGAGGGAGCGCGATGCGCGGACTGCGACGGTTCCGACCGGCAGGGCTGTTCCGGTGCATCGCGGTCGGCGGCGCGATCGTCGCCGGGCTCGTCGTGATGGGCCTGCCCGACGCCGGCGCCCAGACGACCGAGACGGTGTCCTCGTGGCTCCAGGTCGATGCCGGGCTGGATCACACGTGCGCGATCGCCTCCACCCACGCGTTGTACTGCTGGGGCTCGAGTGGGTTCGGCGCTCTGGGCACCGGGGGCGGCGACGCGCTGAGCCCCACCCCTGTGGCCGGCGGCTTCACCGACTGGTCGACCGTGTCGGCGGGCGACCTGTTGACCTGCGGCATCCGCAACAGCGGTCACCTCTACTGCTGGGGCAGTGACGCGTTCGGCGGGGTCGGCGACGGCGGGGGCCACCACGACCGCGCCGTGCCCACCGAGGTCGCCGGGTCCCACGGGCCGTGGGCCTCGGTGTCGGTCGGTGGCGACGTGGCCGACCCGGGGGGCGGGGCGGCATGTGCCGTGACCGTCGCCGGCCACGTCTTCTGCTGGGGCAGCCGCAACGGCGTCGTGGGGGACGGCGGCGGGTTCGGGACCGCCACGGTGAACGCGCCCGTCGAGCTCGCCGGGGCGGCGTCCAACTGGGCGTCGGTGAGCGTCGGCGCGGCCCACGCCTGCGGCCGCAAGACCACGGGCCGCGTCTTCTGCTGGGGCCAGGACTTCGCCGGCCAGGTCGGCGACGGGGCGACGCGCGTCAACCGGGTGCGTCCCGTGGCCGTCGCCAACGGCAGGACCGGGTGGGCCTCGGTGAGCGCCGGCTGGAACCACACCTGTGCGACGCGGACGACGGGGCGCCTCTTCTGCTGGGGCAGCGACGGGCACTTCGCCCTCGGGAACGGCGACGGGCGCGCGGTGGACCGGGCCGTCCCGACGGAGGTCCGGGGAGCGACCACCGACTGGACCGCGGCCGCGGCCGGCGGCGAGCACGGCTGCGGACGGCGGTCGTCCGGGCGGTTGTACTGCTGGGGCTGGAACATCGCCGGCCAGATCGGCCACCCCGTGCCCGGTGCGGACGTCACCGCGCCCGTCCGCGTCAGCGGCGGCTTCACCGACTGGCAGTCGGTCGCCACCGGGGAGAGCCACAGCTGCGGGCTCCGCACGGGCGGCGCCCTGTACTGCTGGGGGTTCAACGGCGCCGGCGCCGTGGGGAACGGGACCACGGACTTCGTGAACGTGCCCGTGCCTGTCGCCGGGTGACGCCACCGACCCGGATCCCGGGTCGTCCGGAGGCGGGAGGGCCGGCCGTAGGGTGGCGACCATGATGGTCGAACGGCGGTTCCGGGTGATGGGCAGCGACGCCCACCTGCTGGTGGTGGGCGGGGCCGACGACGACGCCGGCGAGGCGGTCGAGGCCCGCGCCGACGAGTCCCTGCTCGACCATGCCGAGCAGCGGCTCGAGCAACTCGAGGGGTTGTGGTCGCGGTTCCGGGCCGACAGCGAGGTGACCGAGCTCACCGAGCGGGCCGGCGAGTGGGTCGACGTCAGCGAGGAGACCGCCATCCTCGTCCGCCGGGCGATGGAGGCGTGGAAGATCAGCGGCGCGTCCTTCGACCCGACCGTGCTGGGCGACATGATCCGCGCCGGCTACGACCGCTCCTTCGACGCGCTGACGCAGGCGCCGGTGCGCTCCGGGCTCAGCCGGCTGCTGCACGGCGCCGCCGACATCGAGGTCGACGGCAACCGGGTACGCCTCCCCGAGGGCACCGGCTTCGACCCCGGCGGCATCGGCAAGGGCCTGGCCGCCGACTTCGTGAGCGGCGAACTGCTCGACCTCGGCGCCGCCGGCGTGTGCATCAACGTGGGCGGCGACCTGCGGGTGCGCGGCGACGGCCCCGACGGTCCCGGCTCGGGCTGGACCGTCGGCATCGAGCATCCCTGGCTCGACGAGCCGCTGGCCCTCGTCGGCCTGCTCGACGGGGCCATGGCCACGTCGACCACGCTCAAGCGGCACTGGACCGTCGACGGCGAGGAGCGCCACCACCTCATCGACCCCGGCACCGGCCAGCCGTCGACCAGCGACCTCACCCTCGTGACCGTGATCGCCACCGAAGGGTGGCGCGCCGAGGTGCTGGCCAAGGCCGTGCTGCTGCGCGGCAGCGAGCACCCCTTCGACCTCCTCGGCGGCACCGGCGTCGAGGCGATGTGCCTCGACCGCGACGGCCGCCTCCAGGCCACCGACGGCTTCACCGCGTTCCTCGGCGACGCGACCCTCCCCGACCGCGTCGAGGCCTCCCCACCCGCCGCCTGAGCTCCAGAATTCCTTGGTGAGAAACCCCCGTATCGGGGGTTTCTCAACAGGAAATTCCGGATCGTAGAGAAGCCGGAATTGGGTGGGCGCCCAGCGAGCGCCGTCCGACGGAACCCGCCAGCGGCTTCGTGCGTCTGTACTGGTGCGATGGCGGTCGACCGGACGGCGGAGGAATTCGCCCAGCGCTACCTCGAGGAGGTGCGACGGTGTGTGGGACTGGCCTACGTGCTCTGCGGTGACGAAGAAACGGCCGAGGAGGTGGTGGCCGACGCCTTCGCCGCCTGCTGGCCCCACTTCCGCGCCGGGAAGGTCGACGACGTGCACGCCTACCTGCGGCGGGCGGTCGTGAACACCGTGAACAGCCGCCTGCGCCGCCGACGCCTCGAGCGGGCCCACCTCGACGGCCTGCGCGCCGTGGGTGCGGCGGCGGGCTCGGCGCGGATCGACGCCTCGGGCGCAGGCGAGGCGGCCGCGGCCGACCGCTCCGAGCTCTGGCCGGCGCTGCTGGCCCTGCCCATGGCCCAACGCTCGGTGCTCGCCCTCCGCTTCCTCGAGGACCGCAGCGAGGCCGAGACCGCGGCGATCCTCGGCGTGCGGCCCGGGACGGTGAAGTCGCGGACCGCCCGCGCCCTGGCTGACCTGCGCGCCGCCCTCGGCGAGCCCGACGACGGAGAGGAGGCCGACCATGCCTGACCTCGAGGATCGGCTTCGCCGGGAGCTGGGCGTGCGCGCCCGAGACCCCCGCCCCGCGGCGGCACTCCCCACGGCACTGGGGACCGCGGTGGCCCGCCGGCGCCGCCGCGACCGCCTGGCCCTCGGTGCTGCCGTCGTCGCGCTGCTGGCCCTGGTGGCGACCGGCGTCCTGCTCCGCCTTTCGAGCGACGAGGACTCGACCCCGGTGGTGACCGGCCCCGACGGCGGCGCCGGCCAGTGGGTCCCGATGCGCGAGAGCCCGCTGTCCCCGCGGACACACGCCCTTGCCTACGCCGTCGGGGACGAGGTACTGGTCTTCGGTGGCAACCCGACGGCGGGGTGCCCGCCCGAGCCGGACTGCTGGCTGCTGGACGGCGCCGCCTACGACGTGGGCACCCGCGAGTGGCGTTCGATCGCCGACCAGGCACCCGGGTGGCTGGCGAGCGGCACGGGCTACGCGAGCGGCGTCGTCATCGGCGACCGCCTCTACCTCTGGCTCGAGACCGACTGCAGCGGACCGGTGGAGGACTGCGTCACCGACCACGGCGGCGCCTTCCTCTCCTACGACGTCGGCGACGACCGCTGGACCGAGCTGGCCCATCCGTACGACATGGTGCCGTTCGAGACCCCGCTGTCGCTCACCCTCGCCGGCGACCGGATCGTCGCGTTCCAGTCAGCAGCCGCCGTGCCGCTGCGTGACCCCGGCGCCGAGGACGCCGTGACCGAGCTCGCCTACGACCCCGCCGCCGACTCGTGGAGTGCGCTGCCCGTCGACACCCTGCGGCCGTCGACCGGCCGCGCCCTCGTCGGCCACGACGGCGACCTCTACCTGTTCGCCACGCTGCCCACCGGTGGGACGCACGCTGCCGTGTTGCAGGACGGCGCCGACGAGTGGACCGCTCTGCCCGACCCGCCCGGTCCACTCGACTATCGCGCCTACGTCGTCGGAGACCTGATCGTGTCACCCTCGCCGGGGCCCACCTCGGGGGTCCCCCCGGAGGTGCTCGTCGCCGCCCCGCCTGCAGCGGTGTTCGACACGAGTACCGGGCAGTGGCTGGATCCCCCTCCACTGCCGTTCGATGCCATGTCCCGCCCGGAGCCGATGCTCGGCCGCCTCGGTGTCGTCGCCGGTCCCCGGCTCATCGCAGTGAGTGGTCTGCTCTTGGACCTCGACACCACATCGTGGTCCGCTCTCCCCGCGCCGACGAACATCGCAGCGGAGGGCCAGGCCGCTGCATGGGTGGGCGACACCCTGGTCGTGTGGGGCGGCGAGTCGGCCGACGGCGAGGTCAGCGCCGCCGGCGCCACCTGGACGCCCGGTCCGGTGGCGGACCCCGTCACCCCAGACGGCACCGACGCCGACGGGTGGGCGCCGATGTCCGACGGTCCGTTGCCGGCGGTCGACGAGCCGATCGCCGCGACCTTGGGCGACGAGGTGCTCATCATGGGCGGTGGTCCGGCGTGCCCGGCGAGCGCCGATTGCGGGCCGCCGAGCTTTGACGGTTCGACCGCGGCGGCGGCCTATGGCCCTGCGGCCGATTCCTGGCGCTCGATCGCACCCATCCCGCACACCGTCGACGAGGCCCGGACCGTCACCCTCGACGGACGGCTCTACGTGTGGGCGTGGTACTGGTGCGAGGACGCGTCCGTGTGCGGGGACGGCTACGTCGACGAGCTCTGGTCGTACGACGCCGGCGATGACGCCTGGTCGACGCTCACGCCGCCACCCGACGGGACGGTCGACGGCGAGCGGGACGCCGCGTTCGGGCTCACCACCGACGGCCAGCGGGTGATCGCCTTCGCGTCGACCCGCCTCGGCGACGACGCCGACGTCGCCTACGACCCGGCGACCGACCAGTGGACGGCCCTGCCGCTGGACCAGACGCGACCCTCGTCGTTTCGAAACCTGGTCGGCCACGGCGGCGACCTCTACCTGTTCGCCACGCTCGACTCGGACCTCGCCCGCACCCAGGTCGCCGTGCTCCGCGACGGTGCCACGGCCTGGGAGGCGCTGACATCCTCGCCCGTGCTGACGGGGCCGTACTGGTCCGGCATCGGCTGGTACACCGTCGGCGACCTCGTCGTGCGGCCATCACCCGGACCGCCCGGCGACGATCCTCCCGACCCGTCGCTCGCCTACACGGGGATCTTCGACACCACCACCGACACCTGGGTCGACCCACCCGCCTCACCGACCGACCCGGCCCCTTACGACACGGCGGTGCTCGGCCCCGTCGCCGGGGACCGGTTCGTCGAGGTCGCCGGCTACGTGCTCGATGCCGGCGCGGGCACCTGGACGCCCCTCCCCCGCACCGACCTCCTCGCCGACGGCGGCGCCGCAGGTGCCTGGGTGGACGACACCCTGGTCATCTGGGGTGGGGCCGCCGCCTTCGACGCCGCCGAGTCCGACCGTGGCGCCACCTGGTCGGCGACCCGCTGAACCATCGCGCCCGTGCGGACGCCGCTCACCGACCGAGCGCCGGCGACCGACCCGGTCGTGATCGGCTCAGACCCTGGGGCCGCGGCCGGGGCCTCCCTCAGGGCAGGAGCGTGAGCGAGCCGCAGTGGCCGGGGCGGACGGTGGCCAGGTGGCGGTGGTCGAGGCTGGCCACGACGGTCTCGCCGAGGCGCTCGGCGGCGGCCACGAGCGAGGCGTCGGTGGTGCCGAGGCCGACGTCGGCGTAGCGGCCGACGAGCTCGGCGATCCGGGGCCAGTCCTCGGGCTCGACCGGCTCGACCAGCAGGTCCCCCACCTCGATGGCGGCGAGGAAGGCGAGCTCCTGCTCGGCGCCCATGCGCCGGCCCAGGAAGTGGGCCACCTCGGCGACCGCGAGCACCGGCACGATCAGGTCGTCGACCGCCTCGCCGAGCAGCTCGGCACAGCGCTCGTGGTGGCGGTCACCTCGATCGGCGGCGGCGACCAGCACGCCCGTGTCGACGATCACGAAGCGAGCGTTCCCGAGTCGCCGGCCAAGCGCTGCTCCTCGACGAGATCGCCCAACAGCAGGTCATCGATGCGCTCGGAGGCGTCGCCGAGCCCGGAGTCGCCGACACCGATGAAGGCGAGGGCTCGGCGGGGGCGAGCCTCAGGTCCGTACGTCCGTTCGATCGCCTCCCGCACGAGGGCGGAGACCGTCGTGCCCGTCCGACGCGCTTCGCGCCGGAGGCGGGCGTCGACTTCGTCGTCGAGCATGACCGTGGTCCGCTTCACGCCAGAAGGCTATCGCATAAGTATGCGGACGAGGACTCCCCGATAACTGTCAGACCCCTTCGGCATCATTGAGACATGAACTCCGAGGTGTTCGACTGGACCGGGCGGATCCGCCGGCACCTGACGGTCGTCCTCGCGCAGGAGCTCGACATGGCCGACGCCACTGGCGAAGAGGCCGCACAGGCGGTCGAGGAGTTCGCCGAGATCGAACGGCTGGCGGCGGTGGCCAAGGTCCGGGCCGCTCGGCGGGTCGCCGAGACCGAGGCGTACAAGCGCTCGGGGGACAAAGACGCGGCGGGCTGGTTCGCCCGCACCACCGGCAGCTCCAAGCGTGACGCCGAGCGGTCCCTCGCCGCTGCGAAGTCGCTCGATGACCTCGACGCCACCCGAGAGGCAGCCGAGCGCGGCGAGCTGTCCGAGCAGCAACTCCGCGAGATCGCCGACGCCGCCACTGCCAACCCGGCCGCAGAGCAGGACCTGCTCGACGCCGCAAAGACCGAGACGTTTGCCGGCCTGAAGGACAGGGCGCTCAAGGCCAAAGCGTCCGCCGGGGATCGCCGCACCCGCCACGAACGCATCCGGCTGTCACGCTACGTGCGCCACGGCGTCGACCGCGAAGGGGCGTTCTGGATGAGCGTCCGTAACACCGCCGACGTCGGCGCCCGCATGGTCGCAGTGCTGCGCCGCCACGAAGACGAGATCTTCGAACGCAACCGAGGCGCCGGGATCCGCGAGAAGCGCGAGGCCTACGCCGCCGACGCCCTCGCCGACGCCCTCTGCGGTCCACTGGACGCGCCGGTGGCCGGGGACCAGCCGGTGGCCGCCCCCACCCGGCGGGCCCGGCCGGCGGTGAAGGTGATCGTGCGGGTCGACCTCGCCGCCCTACGACGCGGCCACACGGAACCGGGCGAGCTCGCCGAGATCGCCGGGCTCGGCCACGTCCCCGTCGCCACCATCCGCGAGATGCTCCACGACGCCTTCCTCGCAGCGGTGCTCACCGACGGCACCGACGTCCGCACCGTCACCCACCACGGCCGACGCCCCAACGCCTTCCAACAGACCGTGTTGGAGCTCACCCACCCCGCCTGCGACGTCGAAGGCTGCTCCCGACAGTGGTTCCTCGAAGCCGATCATCGCATCGACTGGTCAAAGGTCCAGCTCACCGATCTGACCAACCTCGACCGGCTCTGCGAACACCACCACGACCTCAAGACCCACCACGGCTGGCGCCTCGCCCCCGGCACCGGCAAACGCCCCTTCCTCCCACCCGACGACACCGACCAGAGCCCCGGTGCCGACCCTCCCCGACCCCGAGGCCGACCCGATCGAACCCCCCGGCGCCGAACCTCGAGATCAGCCGCCTCGAGCCGGGGCCCATAGGACCGGCGCCGGTCGCCCATCCGGCGGCGCCGAAAGGGCGTCAGCCGCCGAGGGCGAAGGCGGCGGCGGCTTCGGCGTGGAGGCGGGTCGTGGGGAAGAACGGGACGGGGACGTCGGCGGTGCCCACAAGGAGCTCGATCTCGGTGCAGCCGGCGATGACCCCCGCCGCGCCGCGGTCGACGAGGCGGGCGACGACGTCCTGGTACGCCTGCCGGGACGCCGGCGAGATCACGCCCTGGACGAGCTCGTCGTAGATCACCCGGTGGACGAGGTCGCGGTCGTCGGCGTCGGGGACCAGCACGTCGAGGCCGTGCTCGTCACGGAGACGGCCGACGTAGAAGTCCTGCTCCATGGTGAAGCGCGTGCCCAGCAGGCCGACCGTGGTCACGCCGGCCGCCTGCACCGCCGCCGCGGTGGCGTCGGCGATGTGCAACACCGGCACCGGGGCGACCGCGGACGCGACCGCGTCGTGGACCCGGTGCATCGTGTTCGTGCAGATCACGATCCCCTCGGCGCCGCCGGCCACGAGCACCTGCGCCGCCTCGGCGAGGAGCGCGCCGGCGTCGTCCCAGCGGTCGGCAGCCTGGAGGGCCTCGACCTCGGCGAAGTCGAACGAGCGCACCAGCAGGTCGGCCGACGCCACGCCTCCCAGCGCCGCCCGCACGGCCTGGTTGATGAGCCGCTCGTACTCGACCGACGACTCCCACGACATGCCACCGAGGAGCCCGAGCCGTCGCACCATCGCAGTCTCGCGCCACCCCTCGCGTCCGGTCGTCTTCCCTCGCTGGGAGGGATGAAATCGTGGACTCGACACGGGGCCCGCCGACGCCATCAACCCTGCGCTGAGTTCTACACAGCGCATCGCGCCGCACCACGAACGGGTGGATGCGCTGGACTCAGCCCGGCGCAGCCGCCCGGTTCGGTGGACGCCGGCGCAGGAGCCCACGAGGCCGGGAAGTCTCGGCGAGGTCCTAGGGGGTCCTGAGGAAGCTCCAAGGGTGCGGGCCGACCATGGCGTCATGGAACAGCACCCCGCCTCCAACGCCAACGGCTCCACACCCCGCAACGACGCCGCCGCCGAGGACCTCTGGGCGAGCGCCGACCTCCCTCCGGCCCGGGCCCCCCGCCCCGCCGGCACCCGCCCGGCCGGCTCGGCCGCCCCCGCCCCGGGCCGCACCACGCTGCCGGTGCGTCGCAAGCGCCGCCACGCGGCCAAGCGGGCCCGGCGAGTCGCCACCGTCGTCAGCGCCGGCGCCGCCGCCCTCATGGTCGGCGGGATGGCCTACGGCGCCACCGCGGTCGAGAGCGCCGACAGCGCCGCCACCGTGTCGAGCACCGACGCCTCGACCGTGAGCGTCTCGGACACCGGTGCGAGCACCACCAGCACCGACAGCTCGTCGGCGACCGCCACCGACACGAGCTCGACCGACACGTCGAGCTCCTCGACCGGCGGCAACTCCTTCAGCGACACCAGCTCGTCCGACTCCAGCTCGAGCTCGGCCACCGCCACCGCGGCGACACCGTCGGACTCGGCCCAGACCTCGACCGCGGGCAGCTGACCGGTCCGATCCCGGTCCCCTGCGGATCTGGTTTCCGCCCGATGACGCCGACCGGCGCCACCGGCACCCCGACCGCCCAGCACCGACCGACCCGACCGACCCGACCGACCGCCTGACCGACCGACTGCCTGACCGAGCCGAGGACACCAGCCCGATGACCCTGACCGACGCATCCCCCGCCCTCGCCGACGAGGACCTCGACCGCCTCCACGGCGGCGCCGATCCCGCCGGCACCCCCGGTGACGGGCACGTCGACGTCCCGCCCCCGGCCGAGCCCACGCCGCCGACGGCCGACGGCTCGCCGTGGCGGGACCGGTTCCACGCCCCCACGCGGTCGGGCTGGATCACCATCGCCATCGCGCTGCTCGCCGCCGGGCTCTACACCTGGGGGCTCGGCGAGGCGGGGGTGGCGAACAGCTACTACACCGCCGCGGTCAGGTCGATGAGCGAGAGCTGGAAGGCCTTCTTCTACGGCTCGATCGACGCCGGCAGCTTCATCACCGTCGACAAGCCCCCCGCCGCCCTCTGGCTCATGGCCCTGTCGGCCCGCATCTTCGGCTTCAGCACCTGGTCGATGCTGCTCCCCGAGGCCGCCGCCGGCGTGGGCTCGGTGCTCATCCTGCACCGCCTGGTCCGGGAGTGGATGGGCGACGTGGCCGCTCACCTGGCCGCCCTCGCCCTCGCCGTCACCCCCGTGGCGGTCGTGATGTTCCGCTACAACAACCCCGACGCGCTGCTCACCCTGCTCTGCCTGGGCGCGGCGTGGGCGCTGTGGGCGGCGCTGAAGGACGGCCGCACCCGCTGGCTCGTGCTCTCCATGGCCCTGATCGGCCTGGCCTTCAACACCAAGATGATGCAGGCCCTCGTCGTCCTGCCCGCCCTGGTCGGCGTCTACCTGCTCTTCGGCCCCCCGAAACTCGGCAAGCGCCTCTGGCAGCTCGCCCTTGCCGGCGTGGCCCTCCTGGTGTCGGCCGGCTGGTGGGTCGCCATCGTGGCGATGGTCCCCGCCGCCTCCCGGCCCTACATCGGCAGCACCGACGACAACAGCATCATCAGCCTGGTCCTCGGCTACAACGGCCTGAACCGGATCTTCGGCGGCGAGGGCGGGGCCAGTGGCGGCGGGCCCGGCGGCGGCTCGGGCGGCCCGAACTTCGGCGGCGCCACCGGCTGGCTGCGGATGTTCAACGCCCAGAACGGCGGCCAGATCGCCTGGCTGATCCCGATCGCCCTCCTCGGCCTCGGCGCCGGCCTCTGGCTGACCCGCCGCAACGCGAGGACGGACCTCACCCGGGCCGGCTGGTTCCTCTGGGGCGGCTGGGCCCTCACCACCCTGGTGGTGTTCAGCTTCGCCGAGGGGATCTTCCACCCCTACTACTCGGTGCAGCTCGCCCCGGCCCTCGCCGCCCTGGCCGGCGCCGGCGCCATCGCCCTCTGGCAGCTCGGCCGGCGCCGGTCCGCCACCCGCTGGCTCCTCCCGGCCGCCGTCGTGGCCACCGCCGGGGTGGCGGTGATCATCCTGCAGCGCACCCCGGACTTCGCCCCCTGGCTGCCGGTCGCCATCATCGCCGGCGCGGCCTTCAGCGCCGTCGGCCTCTGGTTCGGCTCCAGCCTGCGCCTGCGCACCCTCACCCTGGTGGCCGCGGCCATCGCCGGCGTCACCCTGCTGGCCGGCCCCGCCGCCTACAGCCTGACCACCATCGCCAACCCGCAGACGGGCTCGCTGGCGGCCGCCGGCCCCAGCACGGCGACGTCCGGCTTCGGCCCGGGCGGCGCCGGCGGGCCCGGCGGCTCGGGTGGCCCCGGCGGCGACGCCGCCACCGACATCGACGGGGACACCGCCCTCGTCGCCTACCTCGAGGCCAACCAGGGCGACGCCACCTACCTGGTCGCGGCCTTCGGCTCGCAGAGCTCGGCCTCGGTCATCCTCGCCACCGACGAGCCGGTGATGACCATCGGCGGCTTCAACGGCGCCGACCCCGCCCCGACCCTCGAGCAGTTCATCGAGTACGTCGAGAGCGGCCAGGTCCGCTACGTGCTCGTCAGCGGCTGGGGG